>ERZ780198.670-NODE-670-length-36673-cov-14.146868_pt1 | contig 36673 bp, 35 predicted proteins | sample MGYA00510979_ERZ780198 | MGnify/ENA primary metagenome ERZ780198 (study PRJEB29588, sample SAMEA2158039) | human gut metagenome | biome: human gut; feature: human-associated habitat; material: faeces | place: Denmark | collected 2008/2010 ...
CGTCCAGACGGCTTTCCCTTGCGTTCCACAACTCCGGCTTGCACGACAGCTTGCAGCCGAACTGCGCCATCGTGCGGTTCACCGTAATCCTTCCCATTATCGGGGCCTTGCCCGACTTGTCCGTTCCGCTCTTTTTCAGGTAGAGCAGCACCTTGAATTTCTCGATTTTCATACGCTCACACTTTTTGTTTGCAAAGTTACTTTGGGTGCAAGCGTTCCTTGATTTGCAGAACGGTGCGTATCGGCGCAATCGGCACGGACGCGCAACAATTTCATTTTCAGTGCGTTACCTGTCCTTGCTTAGGTAACAGGCGGCTAACGGCTTGGTAACTGAAATGCCTCGCCATTCCGCACTCCGTTGCGTTTCCGACATCCGGCAGAATAATGCGAAACTGCTCTTTTCAAACGGGTTGCGTTTTATCGTCACTTGTTTGCCGACGTGTGCTCGGTGGGTTCTGTTCCACTGCTCAAGGCATGGGTTTGCGACCCTGGCTCTCAGCAAAGGGATGCCAATCGAGAGCGTCAGCCGTATTTTGGGGCATACGAACATTGAGACCACGCAAATCTATGCGAAGATAACCGTGCAGAAATTGGATAATGACCTCACGATGCTGAGCGACAAACTGAGCAAATCATTCGGAAACGTGAAAATGGCAGGGATATGAAACGGGAAATAATCACAACGGACAGCTATGGTAGAATTACCATACCATCCGATACAGGTAATATATGGATGAATGAAATGGAGCTGGTGGAACTGTTCGGGGTAATCGCCCCGACGCTCCGTGCCGCCATTCGTGCCGTGTACAAGTGTGGAGTTTTGAATCCACTTGAAGCAGAAAAACGTATCAGGCTGCCCAACGGCTATTATGCGGACATGTATGCCCTGCCGATGGTGGTGGCACTCGCTTTCCGCATTGACACGTCAGGTGCCGCAATGATTCGCAATGTCCTGCTGGAAAGATTGTGCCGGCGAAAAAAGGAACAAGTCCTGCTGGTGTCAGTGAATAACAGGATGCCGTATGAATGTTAGCATGAACTTTTAATGTCCAGCCATTTGATGATTAACGGTTTAATCTGACGTAGTGACGACATGAAGTCATTGAATCCGTAAATCAGTGCGTCAGTCAATCTGTAATTATCTGCAACAACCAGTTTCCGAAGAAGTGCATGTTCCACGACTTCGGGCTTTTTTATCTCCTTTTACCTGAAAGAGCCACCCGTTTATACTGCATTTTCTTTTGGCATGACCTATTTTGCGCCGTTCCGCATAGATTTGCGTATCAAGATTTTACCGACACTTCCGTAGCTTTGCAACCATGTTTAACCCGTTGCCGACAGAATGTAGGCAGCACTAAAACCTGTATCAAGAACATGAAGAAAAAAATCATTTGCGTAGGTACAACTCTCTACAGGATTGTAAATCGGGATTGTCATTATTCACCTATAAGGGGAATAGGACGTTACTACACGGTAAACAAAATACAGCTGGAAAAATTCTGATATTTTGATGAGATGATGAAAGTATATATAAACATAAAGAGAAACAGCAACTTACGTCTTCATCAACCTTTCAACAAAAGAATCGGGCTGATGAAAAAAGAAAGGACATACCGCACTCTACATCACTTTTCTTTGGGCGAGCGGTTTGATGAAACGATGACGAATGTATATCATTCTGGCTGTCAGTATATTATACCATTAAATCATCAATTCATCGGATTTTCATCCGCCAACAAGTCTGTCGAACAAACGGACGGAAGGAAATGCCACTATCCGCAGGCAGGTCGGACATCCGACCTGCCTGCGGTCCGACCAGCCGACAAGGGAAGGCGTATCATATCAATGAGAAGAAAAGGTCTGCCTATACCGCTGGTACTCTCACAGGCTTTTGGAAACAAAAAAGCCATAGCTCATTAGAGCATTTTCTTTACGCAGTGCAGGCACAGCTAAAAATGCCCCAATGAGCCAACGGGGTTACACCCCTCTGGACACCCCCGTTTGCCATGCGGCATGACCGCAGCAGACGGAAACCAACAAACCAAATTGTCAAACTTGAAAACGAAAAACAAGCATGGGATATATAAGCATTCAAATCAACAAAGCGAAAGGGTCGGCTGACACGGGCGCATCCGACCACATCGAACGCAAGACCACGCCCAAGAATGCAGACCCCACACGCACCCACCTCAACCGTGAACTGGTGCAATTCCCCGACGGCGTGGCAGACCGCACCGAAGCCATAAGCCACCGCATCCGCACGGCAGGCATCAGACGGAAGATAACGCCCGACCAAGTACGGGCAATCCGCATCGTGCTTTCGGGCACGCATGAAGATATGGTGAGAGTGCAGGACGAAGGCAGGCTGGGTGAATGGTGCGATGACAACCTGCAATGGCTGCATCGCACATTCGGCAGGGAGAACACCGTTTCGGCAGTGCTGCACATGGACGAACACACGCCGCACATCCATGCAACGGTCGTACCGATAGTGACGGGAGAGCGCAGGAAAGCCAAGAAGAAACAAGCGGACAGCAAACGCACCTACCGCAAGAAAGCCAATGCCGTGCGTTTGTGTGCCGATGACCTCCTGACCCGTGAAAGGCTTGTCGCTTACCACGACAGCTACGCCGCAGCGATGGCGAAGTACGGATTGCAGCGTGGCATACGGGGTTCGGAGGCACGGCACACCACCACCGCCCAATACTACCGTGACCTGAAACGGCAGACGGGAGAGCTTGAAGCCAATGTCCGGCAGTTGCAGACCGAACAGGAACAGGCGGAACATCAGCTTGACGAAGTCAGGAAAGAAATCAAGTTGGAGAAGCTGGAAGCCGCCAAGACAGAAGCGAAGACGGCACTCGTGGCAAAGGTCGGTTCTCTTTTGGGCAGCGGCAAGCTGAAAGAACTTGAAGCCGACAACCGCACCCTGCAAAATGAGGTTGCAGCCCGTGACGAGAGCATCGAGTTGTTGCAACAGCAGATGGAGCGGCAGCAGGAGGAATACCAACGGCAACTGATGGAACTGCAAGCCAAGCACCGCAGGGAGATGTCGGACAAGGAAGCGGAACACCAAAGGGAAGTGTCATTCCTGAAATCCATTATCCGAAAAGCCAAGAAATGGTTTCCGCTATTCCAAGAACTGGTGTACATGGAGAAGTTCTGCCTGAAAGTCGGCTTCAACGAGCGGCAGACCGCCACGCTCATCAGCGGCAAACCGCTGTTCTACGAGGGCGAGCTCTATTCGGAAGAGCACAGGCGGAAGTTCACGACCGAGGAAGCAAGCTTCCAAGTGGTAAAAGACCCGAAAGACAAGTCCAAGCTTGCACTTGCCATCAACGGGCAAGTGATTGGAGAGTGGTTCAAGGAGCAGTTTGGCAGGCTGTTCTCATCCGTTAAAAGGACGGTTGAACCGCTTAGGAGAGGCAAGGGCATGGGATTATAAACAATACCAACGGAAAAATAGCAAGTTTGTGTTTGGGGCAGACCAAAACCGCTTGCTATCCTCTGTTGGTTGAAACGTCATTTTATTTGTGCCCGAATCCTACTCAAACTTGCCTGTGTGATGCCTAAATAGGTGGCGATACTTCCTAACGGCAACCGCTGTAACAAATCAGGCTCTTTCTCCAACAACTCGTGATACCGTTCCGAGGCGACGGCTGACAACATGGAAATCAGCCGTTCCTCGGCAGCAAGCAGTTCCATTTCCGCATAACGCCGTCCCCAATTGGCTATGTGCAAATCCTTCAAGAATAACTCTTTCAGTTTTTTCCTTTCCAATACATATAAGACAGAATTTTCCATCAGCTCCATTGTTTCATACCCCGGTTCGTCATTCACATATCCTTTCATGGAAACAATAGTCGCCCCTTCCTTGCCGACCCAAAAGGTAATTTCTTTCCCCTCTACCGAAGTATAGGCGCGGACAATGCCTTTCTTGATGAAAAAGATGTCTTTTTCTATCTTGCCATATTCCAACACTTGGAATCCTTTTGGGTATGAGACTTCCGTCAGGCATTGCCGCAACTTGTCCAAAGACGCATCCGGCATGGCATATCTCTGGTTGATGATTTCCTTTATATCCATAAGTCATTTTGTTGTGGTACAAAATTATAAAATAGCGCACAGAAACAGCTGCTAACGGCTGTTTTTTTGTCAAATGCAAAATCCGTTTTTACCAAATGTAAAAAACGGTTAGAAATTACTTGCTTACTTTTGCACCCGAATTTAATAAATCATAGGTATGAATTGGATAATTTTATTTTTGGCAGGATTGTTTGAGGTAAGCCTTACATTCTGCTTGGGAAAAACGAGAGAGGCATCAGGTATTGGTTTTTATCTGTGGGGAAGCGGTTTCTTGGCTTCCACGGTATTGAGTATGGCATTACTTGCCAAAGCGGTTCAGACTTTGCCTTTGGGCACGGCATACGCCATTTGGACGGGTATCGGAGCGGTCGGCACGGTCTTGATTGGGATATTCGTTTTCAAAGAGCCGGCCACTCCCATACGGCTTTTCTTCCTGTTCACGCTCATTGCCTCCTTGATTGGATTGAAAGTTGTGTCATACTGAAAGGAGGAATAAATGATGAAATATGAATTGAGAGAAAACCACGGCATTCCGGCACCTCTGCTGGCTCTGCTGGCAGTCGCTACCGGGCTTTCCGTTGCCAACTGCTACTACAACCAGCCTTTGTTGGGCAGCATGGCAAAGGATTTTGGGGTAAGCGACTTTTCTGCCAGCATGGTTGCGACATTGACCCAGATAGGTTATGTAGTCGGACTTGTGTTTGTCATTCCGCTTGGCGATTTGGTTTCACGAAAGCAGCTGATATTGACCAATTATATCATTTCATCGTGCGCATTGCTTGCCATAGCACTTGCCCCTAACATCTATTGGGTGTGGGGCGCATCCTTGCTTGCCGGAGCATCTTCGGTTATGCCGCAGTTCTTCATCCCGTTGGTGTCTTTCCATTCAGCACCAGCACACAAGGTACGCAACGTGGGGATTATACAGTCCTGTCTGCTCATAGGCATTCTTGGCTCACGGGTGTTAAGTGGTTTCCTGGCTGATATGTGGGGATGGCGTTCCGTCTATTTTGTGGCTTGTGTGTTTATGCTCGGATGCTTTCTTATGATTTACAAGATGCTTCCCGTTCTGCCTGCTCGTTCACGTGAAAATTATGCGGGTCTGATGAAATCCTTGTTGCGTCTGCTTGCCAAATACCCGTACTTGCGTATCGCTTCGTTGAGGGCGGCATTGGCTTATGGCTCGTTCTTTGCGTTGTGGAGTTGCCTTGCTTTCCGGATGAAGCAAGAGCCATTCTTTGCGGATGACGATATTATCGGGGCACTCGGTTTGTGCGGATTGGCAGGTGCGTCTACGGTTGTATTCATTAGCGGCTATATCCAGAAGTACGGCGTAAGGTTCTTCTCCATTGTCGGGGGATGTGTTATCTTGGCTGCATGGTTGTTGGCATTTTTTGGAAATGACAGCTACTTGTGGATGATAATCGCCATCCTTTTGATTGATGCAGGAATGCAATGCATCCATTTGTCAAATCAGACCAGCGTGGTCTCCCTTGACGCATCCGCCATCAACCGAGTCAATACCGTTTATATGACCATCTACTTTCTGGGCGGTTCTGCTGGTACGTTCGTTTCAGGTCTGTTTTGGCAACATTACGGATGGGCAGGCGTGGTAGGAGTAGGAGTTGCCTTTACCGTGGCTTCCTTGTTCGTTAATTGCTTCCAACCAAGACTGCATAAGGATGAATGCTCAATATTCTGACTAAAATAATTTTTGGAATGATCCTTTCAGTCTGAATATTTTTCATACCTTTGTACCGTAAGAGTTTCCCGAACAAGCAAAGCGATGCAGACCACGGCAATTAGAACGGTTACCAACTCATTACCCGAAAACGAGGTAATTCTTCTAACTCTCTTGATTTCAAAGAGGTATATTCCTTATACAGATTTACGGAAAATCCATGGAAAAACGCCCCAACTTCAACAGATATTTCCTTTTATCCGCCTACAACCTTACTTCTAAAACTCCCAATACTCTTTAAGCACTAACCCGTCACACGCCTTCAACAACTTCAGAAGTCCGGGTTTGTGCTCCAGGCCAACCAATACCAACAAACGTTTGCCTGAATAGGCTTCGGCCATCTTCCGGATATTGGCAGCCATCACCTCGTTGCGCTCATACCAACGGGACGACCAAAGACGAACAAAGCCTCGCCAATGATTGAGCATCTCCTCCGTTTCCACAATAGACACCAACTTCTGATAAAGAATATACTCACGAAGCGACAAATATCCCATCGTCATGCTGGAATTCATGTCACGCGGTGAAGCGAATTCCATATCATTATAGTTCATCACTTGGAGGATCAGCTCCATATCTTCCCGATTTTTCCGGCTCAGTTTATCCGCCCGATACAAAGACATTGCGTCGCGCCACATGCTGTCCTACCGTTCAAAGTACCGATGCTCCCGATACCATTCGTTTCGGCCTGTAATTTCGAAAGGACGTAAATCTACGCCCTGTTCCTGCTGGTAGCGATGCGTTCCTATGTTTTCATTAGTCGACAGAAGGTCGGGATACTTCTCCAGATCGAAGCGGAAATTTTTGTCGAAGAAAGTAGAATCCAGCTCCATCAACACCACATCGGGCTGAACCCGCAACAGGATGGCATAAACACTATCACTATTGAAATACGTACAAGGATTATGTTTCGTCCCCACCAGGCAAACTTCAGTCTGGCCTTGTACCCGACAGAGACTACAAAGAATAAACAGACAAAATATCAGACTTTTTTTCATACGCTTAATAATGGTACACCTCAGTACAAAGATAACACTCTTCCATTTCAAAAGCAAACAGCTTTGAACAAGCGAAAAGGAAAAATCACATCCGATGCTAGAAATTTATAACAGGTTTACTATCTTTGTAATCGGGTTAAGAATATCCTTCCAAACCAATACGCATGAGAGAGAAAAAGAAGAAACGTTATGCCCGTCTCATACTTGACAAACGGCATAACCGGCTCACGTTTCTGGCATTTCAAACCTAAAACCTCTATTGAGCCTATAGAGAAATTGTATAACCATGAACAAGTTCATCATTTTCCTGTTTACGTTCGTTTGCCTCTTTTGGACAGCTTGTAATAATGACGACAAGCCTACAGATATTGTGAAGGAGATTGCCATGTCGGTATCTTCGGAAACGGGTATCATGTATGCTCTATTCGATACTGATAGAGAGCACCCCATCGAATGTATGCTCATCAAGACTGAAGACAACTCCAAAGAATGGCAACCGCTTGCTTTCGATGCTATCGAAGGCTTCACCTATGAACGAGGGCATGAATATGAACTTCGGGTCAAAAGAACCATTCTTGCCAATCCGCCGATGGATGCCCCAGACCGAACCTATTCGCTTGTATCCATTCTTCAAGACCGACTTGTCACTGAGCCCGAGACACCAGATGACAAAGAAATCCAATCGGAAAAAGATATCGAATATGAAGAATTATGCCCCATCAACAAGTATGCTATTGCTATGGGAAAAGAACTGCTGGTTGACGATGAAGGTCATATAAGATATAATAATGGAGACCCGCTACCTTCCTATGACATGGCCAGGCTTTGGATTGAAAACATTCTCCCTAAAGATGATCCGAATTGGATAGATTTCCAACGTATCCCATATATGGCAACTTATATCTACGTTTTGTCACCCCTTACTGATGAAATCCGCCTGATCAGAAACGGTTCATCGGGACCGATGTTCAAGGATGTAGTTCCGGAGGACGAGTTCAATCACATCACAGGTTCCATGCAGGCAGGCGAAGAACTGCATTACGCACTGATTCTTGCCAATGTCTACAAATTAGGATTGCAGAAATTGGAGTTCACGCTGAAGAAGCAATAGTACGAACTGTCATCCTTAAATATATAAAGTACATTATTAAGGCGCGGATTACGCGGAAGACCACGAAAAAGAATAAAAAAAGATTCGTGAATTCCCGCGTAATCCGCGCCTTCATGCTACAATCTGCCAGTCCCTCTTTACCACTTTCTCATGTTCCTCCCCAAAAAGTTCTATTTTTGTGTAGTTTTTCCGACGGCGCCTGCGTCTAACGGACAAAAACAACTACTCAATTCGATATGGAAACATTGGACACTACATTTGCGCAAATGATCAGGGAGCACAAAAGCACCATCTACACGGTGTGCTTCATGTTCTCGAAAGATTCCGATGAAGTCAGCGACCTGTTTCAGGAAGTACTCATCAATCTGTGGAAAGGCTACGCATCTTTCCAGAACCGCAGCAGCGTTGATACCTGGATTTGGAAGGTGAGCTTCAACACCTGTATCTCCTACGAACGGAAAAAGCAGAAGCGGGCCACCCTCCCACTAACCATGGACATCAACCTGTTTGAAGACAAGGACGAAGACTCCCGGCAAATCCGGCAACTCTACGACCGCATCCACCGGCTCAAGCCTTTCGATCGTGCCATCGTCCTGCTATGGCTGGAAAACATGAGTTACGAAGAGATAGGTGCCATCGTCGGCATCTCGACTAAAAACGTATCCGTGCGCCTGTATCGCATCAAGGAAGAGTTGAAAAAAATGTCGAACCGCTAAAAACGCATCAGTATGGAAAAGTATCAAGATAACTTCGAACTGGAAGAAATGAAACAACAAATCCGGTTATTGAAAGACAAGCTGGCCAAAGAAACCATTATCAGCGAAAAAATGATGATGCAATCCACCCGGGAAAAACTAACCTATATCAATCGCAATAAGAGACTCATGTATATAGGAATTCCGTTTGCCCTGATCTATTGCAATATGTTTTTCATCTGGATGAACTATTCATGGATGTTCTGTGTCGTCACTTCCCTCTTTCTGATTGCCGCCTGCCTGTATCAGATATATAGCCACAAAGGCGTAAACATCCAAGAAATATCGACCGACAACCTGGTGGATATCAGCAAAGCCCTGATACGCATGAACCGTCTGGGGCTGAGATGGCTGTGTTTCGGACTGCCGTTCGCCCTGCTATGGATTATTTGGTTCATCATTGAGAGCTACCCCAAAGAAAGCGGAGAATCCATCTGCATCGGAGGAGGTGTCGGGTTCGTGGCCGGAGCCGTCATAGGCCTGCGGTATCTCAAGAATGAACGTCGCAAAGCCAAGGAGGCCATCCGCGACATCGAGGAATACACCCGGGAAGACTAAAATTCCATAGCCAACATTACCCACCCTAAACATCAACATTAGCTCCGTAAAGTGGCACTTTAGCGCGCTAAAGAGGGACTTTACGGAGCTAAAGAGGGATACTGCATTTTCATCTCCAGAGTTCTATATATCAAACTGTAGTATCCGTATTTTTCTCCAGTCAGGAAATTCTGAATTAGTTGTGTAAATCAATGGAAAAGCCGCAAAAGAGCAGAAGATTCAACACATAGACAAAAAAGGACAATGGCTATCATAAAAATAGTCTGTACTTTTTATAATTTTGCATGGTCAATCAGAATATCAATTATGCAGCAAAAGGATATCAACGGCTTTTTTCGTCCTATCAATTCACAGATGGAGATTTCCAGTTGTGATTATGACAAGACCGAAATATGTATTACCATGGCCAACGCTCTGTCACGCAATACTAATCACAGTCTTTATATCATAGACTATAGCCGCAAGAACTTCCTTTACGTATCGCCCAACCCGCTGTTTCTCTGCGGTCGTTCTCCGGAAGAAGTGCAACAGAAAGGTTATGCTTTTTATTTTGATGTTGTTCCGTCTGACGAGATAAACCGTCTTATGGAAATCAACGAAGCCGGATTCCGATTCTACTATGACCAACCTATAGAAAAAAGACTTGACTTGTCCATCGAGTATAACTTTCATATTCGCACCTCAGAAAAGCATTCACACCTTATCCACCACAAACTGACACCCGTCATGCTGAGTGAGAAAGGCGATATTTGGCTGGCTCTCTGTACTGTTTCTTTGTCACCTGAAAAGGCACTTGGGGAAGTCCTCATTACAGACCATACCTGTACCGACCGGTATGTCTATTCGTTCGAGGGCAGACGGTGGAGGAAACAGCCGGAACTGATTCTTTCCGACCGAGAAAAAGAGATTCTCCAGCTCTCCGTCAAGGGACTATCGAACACGGAGATAGGAGAAACGCTCTTTATTGATGCCAATACCGTCAAGTTCCACAAGAAGAAACTCTTCGAAAAGCTACACGCAGAAAACATCACTGAGGCCGTGGGCATCGCAGCCAATCTGAGGCTGATTTAGAAACACAATGTAGAACTTCGGTAAAGTTGCCACTGGAGGATGGGTAGTGATGTATTCCTCCATCTTCTTCCGTCCAAATTCGATGACCTTTTCATCGTTACATCTGTTCATCTTTTCTTTATCAATAAAGGTAATATGCCAGAAAACCAGATAACCGATCACATATCTTTCGATGGTAGTTTCTATCGGTTCGTCTGGTCGCTTCATGGATTGAAGGCCGTTGTGGACATCCTTGTCGATGATGCCCACAACGGCCCATGAGAGATTTATATAAGAAATTGATGTTGTCATAAGTTACATACGGTTTTTCTGGCTGTCTCCGGCTCCGGTTCCCTTATATTTGCTCTTTGTTGTATTGAACTTGTATCGCACTGTCATGCCGAAACTGCGTAGCGATTCCGGCTGAAGTATTGTAATTCGATTACCGCTGTACATCAGTATGTCCGAGGATGAAGTATTGAAGATGTCATTGGCTTGCAGTTGCACGGCCAGTTTTCCACCCAAAAATCCTTTATATAAGGAAATATTTACCGAACTGCCGGGCTCAATAATACGGTAGCTGCTGTCTTCTCCTCGTGTGGATGTCTCCAGATCTATGTTCAGCTGAAAATCCTTAGGCAAGCTGAATGTATTGTTCCACTGGAAAAAGCAAATAGGATTATTAAGGTTTTTGGGACCATCTGGTGTGTCCATAACAAACCATTGCTGGCTGTACATGGCTGTGAACTGTGGCGACCATATACCAATCGTCGGTGATGCAGATAAAGTGGCATTCAGCTTGTCCACCTTAGGAACATTGGTATGCGTGAACAGAGAAATGGAAGGATCTGCATCCGAATAGGATTGGCTTATCTGTATCTGCATATCCTTGATGCGACTATAATTCATATTGAAATAGAGCCATTTCCAAGATGTATAGAGCGACAGCGTATTCTGTATCGAAGAACGCAGAAGCGGATTCCCGCTCTCGTATGTATATTTGTTACCATAGATTACTGCACTTGACAGCTTATAGTAGCTTGGTCGTTCTATGTTGCCTGAATAACTTACCATCAGCTGGACTTTACCTATGGGATAGGATAAGGATACAGACGGAAAAACATTGTCATATTTACGGCTTTGCTCATCCATTATTTTCCCAAACTCATAATAATCGGAATTCAGATGCTCATATCTCACACCTGCCTGAGCTTGCAACTGGCCGAAACTACGTGCGTACATAGCAAATGCGGATACAGCATTTTCCCTGATTTTGTTGTCGTTGTCAGGTATAATATTCTCATCGTTTACGTACTGGTTAATACGGCTGCTGTATGTATATTCACTGCCTATGGAGAAGCTACCCTCCCATAATGGATGCTCCATTACAAGTTTGGCAGCATAAAGTTCATTCCTGTTTTTACCCAGTGTATGGATAGTACTGTTTACTTCCGTATTGTCCGATTGCTTGACATATTCTTCAGCTACGATAGGATTATTACTATCCGACCACATTCCATCCATATTCAAATCCACATTCCAATCATTGAAATTGCCATTATAATAAGCATTTACGGTATGTCTGTTGTTTGTGGTTATTGAATTGGTGTTACTTTTACTTTCTTCTTCTAATAGATTATCCACATGAATGGAAGAATTCATATCCAGACACATCTCAATCTGAGGATTTCTGCTAAAATCATACCTTACACCCATCACATGATTTTCGTTGAACTGATAATTCAATGAAAGCATGGCAGCAATATCCTGAGTGTGAAACGGACTTTTCATATCCGAATTTTGTGTCCATACTTTATCAAGGTATGTTTTCTGTGTCAGTATCTTGTTTTCTTCAAACTTGTTGTCTCTGCCGAATAACATTCCTCCGAGATCGAATCCTCCCTTGCGGTAATTAAAGTTAAACTGGTCGAGCAAAGCAAGGTCATACTGGTATCCCACGTATGTACGATTATTGAAACCGAATCCTTCTCCTTGTGTTTTCTTAGTTATGATTCGTACAACAGCTTTTACTGAAGCATCGTATTTGGCTCCTGGATTACGAAGGACTTCTACACTTTTTATATCGTCGGACGACAGTTGGTCAAGTTCCGAACTGTTTCTCATTTTTCTTCCGTTGATGTAGATTTCAGCTACTCCGCTTCCGAAGACATTCACTGATCCGTCATCGGCAGACAACCCCGGTATTTTGTTGAGCAGGTCATTTCCTGTTCCGGCTTTTTCAAGCACACTTCCTGCAACAGTTGTTATCATAGCATTACCTTTTACGCGTGTTTTAGGTAAGTCAGCTTTAACAACAACCTCCCCTAATTGTTGTGCATCTGATACGAGCTGTACGATACCGACATTGGCAAGAGTAGTTGGTTTATACGCCGTCTTATATCCAATAGAAGATATTTTTACTATCTGGTTTTCCGATGTCGTTTCTATGGAAAAAGTTCCGTCTTCACCACTGATGGTTCCACTCACAAACGCTGAATCCGGTAATGAAAGCAGTACCACATTGGCGTAAGGCAAAGGCTGGCTGTTCTCGTCAATCAATTTTCCGCTTACGGTCTGTGCGGATAAATTGACAGGTAATACGATACCAATAAGCCCGAATAAGAATACTTTAATTAATTTCATTGTATGATAGCTTTTAGTTTTCTGCTGCAAAGTTCCATACTTCGTGAGACTTTTCCACTACCCTGTAGGGTAGTTCTGATTATTGATGTTTATATAGATATTTTCTATAATAAATAGTTAAGACAATTAGAAATACCAGTTTACTCCAATCATAACATTCCTTCCTCTAATATTGTATTGGGTTGTAGTACTGCTTAAATCGCCATATATTGTGTAAGAATACACATTTTGATTAAACAAATTGGTAACTGATGCCAAAAAATCAAATTGCTTGTATCGATACACAAATTCCAAATCTGCAAGGAACGTATTCTTCTTTTGTCCCGAATCAAAAAATGATAGATAATGTTCTCCATTCAGTTTAATGCTAATGTCTTCTATTGGATAGAATACCAATAAGCATTTCTGCGTCAAATGTTGGGTCACAGACTTTAATACTTCAGACTTCATATAATTGTATCTATGTCCAATCTTATAATCAATATTGAACCAACCACATGGATTTGATTTAAGCGATATTCCCGAATTGATACTTCCAAAGTCGATTGTTGATATGTAGCCATTCTGTTCAAGCGGCATATTATGGTTCTGAAAAGAACTGCTCAACTCAATGGAACCATTTATCAACTCTATACCTTTGCTGATGCTTCCATCAGCAAACAGTAACTTATATTTATCATTTCCTGGTTCGTATAAATAATATACATATCCGTTATCAACTTGTTTTGAAATACTTCTTTTGGTGTTTTCCTCAGAATGCGTCACACTTAAATTTGCAAATAACATGTCAGAAGGGTTTGCATAACTTATTCTTCCACCTATGCGTTTTTCAATTTTCCCATCGTAACTCAAAAATCCGGCATACATTGCTCTGTAATCCGTCATGACAGGTGCTGTATAATATAAACCATTGCCTGTATATGAGTTCCCTATGGCAGCATTAGCAAACAGTGTCCACCTTGGAAGGAACTTCCATTTCAGGTAAATATCAGGTTTTACATAAATCTTTGTTGCAGACTGTTCACCGCTAAAATAATACACAGACAATGGAAACTTCAGATTCAGTTTTAAGTTCTCATTCTGGTATATGATTTCCGGATTCAGACGTGCCCCAATATAGTTCACATTCAAGTTATTCTGATAGTTGATACTTGCATCATTGTACAAGCTATTGAAATTATATATATTCCCAAAGAGGTCCATATTCGTTCCCAAAGACCACCTTTTGATATTATGCAAAAATCTGAAGTTGGTATTTGAGAAGAAGTTGCCTTTATCAATCTTCTGTTGTTTGACATTTTCTCCACCTACATACAAAGTTTCCGGAATAAATTGATACTTGTTAAGCGACATTATTTGGAAGATGTTATTACCCGTTTTCTTTACATACTTCAATTTGTTTTCTACATTATATGTGGTAATGTCTGCAATACTATGATAATTGAAGTCACCATTAATTTCCGAAGTAAAAGTTCTCCAGTTCGACTTAAAGGAAAGTTCATCAGAAAGAAAATACGAATCTTTATCAATGGTCGCAATAACAGATGCCTGTAAGCCTTTGTTTTTTACAGAACTTGTTTCTTGAGTACCTTTAACCAACAGACTGTCCATCAGATAATAGGCCGACTCTATGCTTTGGTCGTAGGTATTCTTGTCATCTGTATAAATAATCTGCGACTTTATCTGGGCCGATTCTGACAACTTCCACATACTACTGTTGCTGAACATGTGGGTGCGATTGAAACGAGTCCTATCATTGCTCAGGTTGGTCGAAATAGAGGGTGCAGATGTTAAACTTCCGGATATTTCACTACCGGGATACATATACAAAAGGTCATCAATTGTGAGTGAATTACCCTCGTCTGCAATATTCTTCCCAGTATTGTTTGATTTCAAAGTTGTTGCACTCTGGCTCTTTGATGAAAATCTTGCAGCAAACAGTTCTGTTTCCCAGAGACCTTCATCGGGGGTAAAACCACCTTTACCTAAAAGGTTGCCGTTCCAAACGGACTTGGCACTATCTTTTAGTTTTAGGTTTATCGCTGTTTCCGTATCTACACCTGTCCCTTGCAATGCTTTAATTGCCTGATGATTCTCAATGACTTCCACACGTGCGATATTTTCATAGGATATGTTGTTTGTGGCCAAGTTATATTTACCGTCAAACAGGTCTATACCTTCCACGTAAAACTTATTTATAGGACTACCATTATACGAAATCTTACCATTCTCTGCGATATTGATTCCCGGCATATTGGTAAGTACATCTCCAATAGTCCTGTCTTTCGCCGTTGCAAAATTGGTAACAAAATAGCTTGTTGTATCTCTGTTTTGGATAATCCTATCAGCCTTGACTGAAACTTCCTTTAATTCAAAATTCTTTTCTTTTAGCTTTATGGAATAATTGTCATCTTTCAATTTAAGCGTTTGCTGCTCATACCCTAAGCAGGTTACCTGTAAAGTATAGTTTACAAGATTTTCAAGAGCTATCTGTAATGAAAAGGTTCCATTATCAGCAGTTGTTGTGTATGCAATTATGCCATTGTCTGTACAATGCCTGACAATCACATTGACTCCTGTAATAGGTTCAAGAGTACTACTATCAACAACCGTACCCATAATTGAATGACTTTGGGCAAAGATGGATAGAGTACAACAAAATACAAAAACGCTGAACAACACAAGTTTCTTCATAAATAAAAGTTTAATCGCGTTCCATTACATCATAATTTACAGATTTGTTTGGTTTGGGTTTTCTTCTGGAAGAACCATTGACTGTAATTTTCATTCCTGAAGCCGCGGAAATGAACGCAACAGGATCTTTAATGTAATTCTTGTATGCTTTCAAATACTTTTCTCTTGATGATTTAGTGTACTGGCGTGGCAGCATAGTGATGTTTGCGTCACTGTTACGAAGCCCTACGAATACAAAGGAATAATGTTTCTGTATATCATAGACCTCCAAGATAAGACCGGGAAGTCCATGAAACTTCCACGGACCATCTTTTACGGGTATTTCAGTAGTGAACCAGGCCTCATAAGTACGTCCTCGAAAATTACATGTCGCTTTCTGACAAGTATAATCCCAAATTTCCTTTTGTTCGGTTGAGATTATCCAGTTAAAATCAGGCAAATCTTCTTCATATCTGTAATGTTCTCCACCGACATTGTCTGTATAGTCTATCAGATTATTCCTGAAGTCTTTCAGGATATTGTAGGATACTACACGTTTCCCATACTTGCTGGAGCCGTTCGCTAAAATATCCATTTGAATAGAAGAACCTTTGTCCGAGCACAGCAGTGAATCCAGTGTGTAAGAGTTATAACTGTAGAACAACGATTTGTCTTTGTTGAATCTCAAAACCATCAAATCATCTGTAGTTACAGTACTTGTGGTATCTTTAAGAAAACTTAGTCTGTACAGACATTCCATTTCTGCTCTTTCTGTATCTTGAGCGAAGACTGAAACATAACTCAAAATACATACTGCAATTAAAACAATGTATTTTTTCATCTTTAATTCTTGTTATTGATTTTATTGTCTATATCCGATTTAACTTCCAGCTTAAAAGAACCGTCTTCCCCACTGATAGCTCCACTCACAAATGCCGAATCCGGCAATAACAGTAACACCACATTGGCGTAGTATGGCAATGGCTGACTGTTCTCGTCAATCACTTTTCCGCTTATGGTCTGTGCGGATAAACTGACAGGTAATATGCTACCAATAAGTCCGAATAAGAATACTTTAATTAATTTCATTGTATGATAACTTTTAGTTTTCTGCTGCAAAGTTCCATACTTCGTGAGACTTTTCCACTACCCTGTAGGGTAGTTTTACTACAGAAACTAAAAAACGATGAAGTGAAATAAATATAAGGAAGGGGGGGGACGAATAGGTTTACCCAAGGTAAAGCTATATAATAAAAACGACACTTTTTTGCAGAGAGAGAGTTATTAAATCTATAACCATCCAAGCTACAATGTTCTATTTTCCCCAAAAAACAAATAGAGATAGTATTTACTCAAAAAAGCTTTGAATTATAATATCTGTTTTCTATTTTTTACTACTTTTGTGGTATAGTTACCATAGAAAACCAATTGTTCAACAATATGAAATGGCAAGTGTGCATATAGCTACGCTTAACAGATAGCATTTTAGTCATAGCTATTCAGCAACGGACAGGCTTATAATAGGTTTGTCCTTTCTTGTTTTGCCATTATTCCAAATTCATAATTATGCGATGTGTCATGCCGCCTTGTGCAGCAGGACTTGTCGCATCATATCAAGTTGAACAATGAACTATACATATAAGAATATTTGGCTCATCAACTTTCCCGTAATGATGAGCATCCTTATCGAACAACTTATCAATATTACTGATGCTATTTTCTTGGGACATGTAGGAGAAATAGAACTGGGTGCATCCGCTCTTGCCGGGATTTGGTTTCTGGCTATCTATATGCTTGGCTTCGGTTTCAGTTTGGGCTTACAAGTTGTAATAGCACGGCGTAACGGCGAACAGCATTATTCCGAAACAGGGAAGACATTCTTTCAAGGATTGTTTTTCCTGTCGGGACTTGCTGTCTTTTTGTATTTGTTCTCCAGACTGTTTTCCCCGATTATTCTAAGTAGGCTGATTGCTTCTGCGGAAGTCTATCATGCTGTGATTGATTATTTGGACGGACGAATTTGGGGACTATTGTTCTCCTTTCCGTTCCTTGCCCTGCGTTCGTTCCTGGTCGGTATTACTTATACAAAAGCCTTGAACATGGCGGCTCTGACAGCCGTATTAGTGAACATTCCAAGTAATTGGTTGCTCATATTCCATTGGGACATGGGGATAGCAGGTGCAGCCATCGCATCGTCTTTTGCCGAAGCGTGTTCGTTGGCAGTGCTGACAATCCGTATTTCACGTAAAATGGATAAAAGGCTTTATGGCTTGTCTTGGAGCTTCGACAAAGGTATATTACTCCATGTTTGTCGGGTATCCGTTTGGAGCATGTTCCATTCGTTTATCAGCGTAGCCCCTTGGTTTCTGTTTTTCGTAGCAATAGAACATTTGGGAGAATTGCAACTTGCAGTGGCAAACATTCTCCGAAGCATATCCACCCTGTTCTTTGTCATTGTCAGTTCGTTTGCCGCCACAACTGGCTCGTTGGTAAGCAATCTGATTGGAGCAAACGAAAGAGGACAAGTGTTTCCGCTATGCAGCAGGGTAATCCGATTAGGCTATGCCGTCGGCTTACCGCTGATTACGCTTGCGTTGGTATTCCATCAGCCTGTTATCAGTGTCTATACAGATAATTCGAATATCGTGCAAACCGCATGGTTGCCATTTATAGTCATGTTGCTTAACTACGTCTTTGCCTTACCAGGTTATGTCTATATGAATGCTGTAACGGGAACAGGAGCAACACGGACAGCTTTCATCTTTCAGGCGACAACCATTGTCGCCTATCTGCTCTACCTGTGGGGATTGAGCTATTGGGATGTACCCCTTGCCGTTTATTGGACGGTAGAATACCTGTTCGTGATTGGACTTGGGGTGCAATCTGTTATTTATCTTAAATATAAACACTATTAAAAACTGAATGTCATGATGAAAAAGATATATCCACGCACAGGCGACACGCAGACTGTGTACCTGAATGCGGTTGTAAAAGCCCCGTCTATCGAAGTGGGCGACTACACCATCTACAATGATTTCGTGTCCGACCCGTTACTTTTCGAGCGGAACAATGTGCTTTATCATTACCCTATCAACCACGAGCGGCTGATAATTGGCAAGTTTTGTTCCATTGCCTGCGGTGTGAAATTTCTGTTCAACTGTGCCAACCATACCTTGAAATCCTTATCCACCTATACTTTTCCGCTTTTTTATGAGGACTGGGATTTGGAGAAATCGGACGTGGTAACAGCTTGGGATAACAAAGGCGACATCGTGATAGGCAATGATGTATGGATAGGCTATGAAGCATTGATTATGGCAGGCGTTCACATCGGCAACGGGGCAATCATAGGCTCCCGTGCCGTTGTTACGAAAGATGTACCGCCTTATACGATAGTTGGCGGTGTTCCTGCTCGACCAATAAGGAAACGTTTCACGGACGATACAATTCAAAAACTGGAAGCATTGAAATGGTGGGATTGGTCTTATGAGAAAATCAAGCAAAGTTTGCCTTATCTTTTGAATGGAGATATCGAAAATTTATCAAAACAAAAATTCCCGTAAAGCACTGACTTTACGGGAATTAACTCGCGGAGAGACAGGGATTCGAACCCCGGGTGCCTCGCAGCACAACGGTTTTCAAGACCGCCGCAATCGACCACTCTGCCACCTCTCCAAAACTCCATCGGGGAGTACCTCCATTTTTCAAAGGCGGGGCAAAGGTACAAATATTTTTCTGAAATACAATAGTCTCAGAAAAAAAATACCTACATATTGCCATTTTTATGTTATTCAGCATAGAAATACGCATAAAGATGCTATATATATGAAATATTTGATGTATTTTTGCACGCTCAAAAGAATTATTTCTTATAACCCATCAAAAACTGAATGAATATTATGGAATTGAACAAGACTTTCATTGACGGGCTCTGGAGCAAAGAAATCAACGTGACTGACTTTGTCAGCAGAAACATCACCCCCTACACCGGAGACGCATCTTTCCTGCAAGGACCTACCGAACGTACCAAACGCATCTGGGAAATTTGCCTGAAAGCACTCGAGGAAGAGAGAAACAACAACGGTGTCCGCTCCTTGGACAATACCACAGTATCCACCATCACTTCACATCAAGCAGGCTACATCGACAAGGAAAATGAACTGATTGTCGGCTTACAGACTGACGAACTGCTGAAACGCGCCATCAAACCTTTCGGCGGTATCAACGTCGTGGCCAAAGCTTGCCGCGAAAACGGCTTGGAAGTAGATGACAAAGTGAAGGATATCTTCACACACTATCGCAAGACACATAATGACGGCGTGTTCGACGCCTATACTGACGAAATACGTTCTTTCCGCTCGCTGGGCTTCCTCACCGGACTGCCTGACAACTATGCACGCGGACGTATCATCGGTGATTATCGCCGACTGGCCCTCTATGGTATTGACCGCCTGATTGAAGCCAAGGAAGAAGACAAGCGCAACCTGACCGGCCCCATGACTGACGCACGCATCCGCTTGCGCGAAGAGGTAACCGAACAGATCAAGGCGCTGAAAGAAATCAAAGTAATGGGCGAATACTACGGACTTGACCTGAGCCGCCCTGCCACTTCGGCACAAGAGGCTGTACAGTGGGTGTATATGGCTTACCTGGCTGCCGTAAAAGAACAGGATGGAGCTGCCATGTCGCTGGGTAACGTATCGTCTTTCCTGGATATCTTCATTGAATATGACTTGGCTCACGAACATATCGACGAGACTTTCGCCCAGGAGCTTATCGACCAGTTTGTCATCAAACTGCGTATGGTTCGCCACCTGCGCATGCAGTCTTACAATGATATCTTTGCAGGCGACCCGACTTGGGTGACCGAAGCTATCGGAGGACGTTTCAACGACGGACGTACAAAGGTAACGAAGACTTCGTTCCGTTTCTTGCAGACACTTTATAATCTCGGCCCATCGCCCGAACCCAACCTCACCGTACTGTGGAGCCCCGACCTGCCCGAAGGCTTCAAGGATTTCTGTGCCAAAGTTTCGGTAGACACCAGCTCCATCCAATACGAGAATGACGACCTGATGCGCGAGGTTCGCGGTTGCGACGACTACGGCATTGCCTGCTGTGTATCCTATCAGGCTATCGGCAAGCAGATACAGTTCTTTGGAGCACGTGCCAACCTGGCCAAAGCCTTGCTGCTGGCTATCAACGGCGGACGTTGCGAAAACACGGGTACCGTCATGGTGAAAGGTATCCCCGTACTGACCAGCGACACACTGAACTTCGAAGAGGTAATGACCAACTATAAAAAGGTACTTACCGAAATAGCACGTGTCTACAACGAAGCGATGAACATCATTCACTACATGCACGATAAGTATTATTACGAGAAAGCACAAATGGCTTTCGTAGATACAGATCCGCGCATCAACCTGGCCTACGGTGTAGCCGGACTGTCTATCGCACTCGATTCTCTGTCGGCTATCAAGTATGCCAAAGTGACGGCACGTCGCAACGAAATCGGCCTGACTGAAGGTTTCGACATCGAAGGCGAATTCCCCTGCTTCGGTAACAACGACGACCGTGTGGACCACCTCGGCGTAGACTTGGTTTACTACTTCAGCGAAGAATTGAAGAAATTGCCTGTTTACAAAAACGCACGCCCTACCCTTTCGTTGCTGACCATTACATCCAACGTCATGTATGGCAAGAAGACAGGTGCTACTCCCGACGGACGCGCCAAAGGTGTAGCTTTCGCTCCGGGTGCCAACCCCATGCACGGACGTGACAAGAACGGAGCTATCGCCTCCCTGAGCTCTGTAGCCAAATTGCGCTACCGCGACTCGCAGGACGGAATCAGCAACACGTTCTCCATCGTACCCAAGTCGCTTGGACCAACGGCCGAAGAACGTGTGGAAAACTTGGTAACAATGATGGACGGCTACTTCACCAAGGGTGCCCACCACCTGAACGTGAACGTACTGAACCGCGAGATGCTGGAGGACGCCATGGAGCATCCCGAAAAATATCCGCAACTTACCATCCGTGTATCCGGTTACGCCGTGAACTTCATCAAGCTGAGCCGTGAACACCAGCTGGAAGTAATCAGCCGCTCATTCCACGAACGCATGTAACAAACTATGATTAGAGTTCATTCTTACGAAAGTATGGGAACATTCGACGGGCCGGGACTCCGGCTCGTCGTCTTTCTGCAAGGCTGCCCGTTCCGTTGCCTCTACTGTGCCAACCCCGACACCATCGACCCGAAGGGAGAAAGCAAAGAAACACGTCCTGAGGAAATACTGGAGATGGCCGTCAGCCAAAAACCATTTTACGGGAAAAAAGGAGGAATTACCTTCAGTGGTGGAGAACCTACCGTACAGGCTGAAGCACTGATACCACTGTTCCAAGCGTTGAAGGCGCAGGGTATCCACATCTGCCTGGACAGCAACGGAGGTGTCTGGAACAAACATGTGGAGACGCTGCTCGGACTGACCGACCTCGTACTGCTCGACGTCAAGCAAATCAACCCCGAACGCCACCGACTGCTCACAGGACGAAGCAACGAACAAACACTGCGTACAGCCGCTTGGATGGAAGAACACAACCGTCCTTTCTGGCTGCGCTACGTTCTTGTTCCCGGCTATAGCGATGCGGAAGAAGATATCCGCCACCTGGGCGAAATACTCGGAACCTACAAAAACATACAACGGGTGGAAATACTACCTTACCATCGACTGGGAGTACACAAATACGAAGCCATGGGACTGGACTACCAGCTGAAAGAGATAAAAGAAAATACTCCCGAACAGCTGGCACGAGCCGAAGCACTGTTCAAGGAGTATTTCCCCATCGTGATAGTCAACTGACCCAACCAGTTATCTTCAAATTTCTACTCAATAAGTGAGTCTCAAACCTGCCTGTAGCGTAAAACTACAAGGACGTTCCTTGCGGATGGTCTGTACTTTAGAGCCGTCGTCAAAATAATAAGATATACCCGGTTCTACATACAGACCCCATCGCCGGGATAGATTATATTGAGCACCCAGTGCACCCAAAACCGAAAGCTGTACAGGATCCACTGTCTGTTTTTCGTCACCAAGCTTCCCATATACACATTTCTCTATAGCACCACCGGCAGAGAGATATACCGAGAACTTGCGCGTATCGACAAAATTCCAGTTGACACGCAACGGGATACCCAAATAGTGCAGCTTCTGCTCCACACTGTTGTTGCCTTTGCCAAAATACAGGTCGGAATACAAATAGGTATACATCAAGCCGGACTCCACAGACAGGCCATGCCCCAGATTCTTCCTGACTGAAAAACCTACACTGACAGGCTGACGATGCTTGGCATCGACCGGTTCATCGCTCCGTTTCAGCACGTAAGGCATACCGTCCTTGAACGTCAGCTCCTGCTCACCGGGAATGGCTATCACACCATTGGTGGTTGCACTCAGGTTGATGTTACTGCCCTGTACCAGACCGCCAGGTCCCGAATCATAAATAAGATCCTTATCACCACCATCGGAAGAACCACTGCGGTTTCCCACAGACAGGCCGAACGCCCATCCATCCTCTCTCTTTTGTGACCGACTGATGACACGCGGTTCGTCCAGACTGGTCTTCTTCGAAGTAGAACGGCGTACAGGCTCCTTTTTCTCTTCTTTGGTAACCGCTACTTCTTCTACCTCGGGAACATCTACGACAGGCACTGTCTCAATGACATCTTCACCTTCTTTGGTCTCTATATTTTCTGCCGCTTCCGACACAGGCACAACTGCTACATTCACCGGAACAACTGTTCTGGAAGTCTTTGTCCTCGAAGGAACTTCAGATGCCAAAGCCAACTGTTCGTTTTCGGGAACGGAACCTGGTATCTCGTCCGGCTGAGTAACAACGGGCACCTCGGCACGACGTACCTCCTGCCCTACAGGACTCTGAAGCAACCACAGGCTGACCGCAGCAACTGCTACCAATGCCGAAGCGGCAGCTGCTACCGACCATCGGCGCATCATCACCAGACGACTCCGATGGGGAACCGCAGCAGGAGCAGCCTTGTCCAACTCTCGTTGCAACCTCTCCCAACCACCGGGAGGTAGAGATTCCGAACAGTCGTCCAACCGTTCCTTGATTTTCTTTAACCACAATTCGTCGCTCATATCTTTAATACTATAATATAATGTATTATCTATTCGCTTTCATCCACGCCCTCACCTGTTCTGCCAATGAAGCCTTGGCCCTGGCCAGTTGAGAAGCAGACGAACGTTCATTTATGCCCAATTGGGCAGCAATTTCCTTATGTGATTTGCCCTCCATAACATACAAGTTGAATACTGTACGATAACCAGCAGGCAGTCCACTGATAAATTGCATCAACACTTGTTGGGGAATGGTTTCACAGGCTTCAGGTTCTGGTTCGTCGTAAGCCTCAAGAGGAAGATCATCCAAAGCCGTACTTTGGTTGAGTACATCGTTCTGTCGCAGGTATTGCAGCGCTGTGTTCACCATCACCCGCTCCATCCAGGCCCGCAACGAACCTTCGCCACGCCAGGTAAACTTATCAAAGGAAGAGAACAGTTTCAAAAAGCCGTCGTGCAGCAGGTCTTCGGCCACTTCACGATTGCCCGAATAACGCAGACACAAAGCCAACATGCGCCCTGCATAGCGTTCGTACAATTCCCGGCGGGCACGGTTGTCACCCCGCCGACACTGTTCGGCCAATTCTTTTTCTTCCATTCTCCTTTTACACGTGTTTGTCTATAAAATGCGTTGGACGCAAAAATACTGCATCGTCCGGGAAGAAAAATACACTTTTGTTTCTTTAACAAATCGGAATGCAGTATTTTGTCTAAAACTGCGTTTATCAGACAAAAACCATTAAAAACCATACGAACATGATGAAACAAATCCGCACGACTTTCATTGCGTGCATACTTCTGCTATCGGTCATGCCGATATTCCAGTCGTGTCTGGACGACGACGACAGCAATCCCCTGTTTACGGTGGGAACCATCAAGACACTGAGTGACAGTGAAGGTGATTTTTACGTCCTCTTGGATGAAGACAGTAAGCTCTTCCCCGGCGACATGAGCAATCTGCACAACTACAAAGCTGTAGACGGCCAGCGAGCTTTCGTTTTCTTTGACGAACTGCCCGAAGAAATGCCCGGCTATGAATACAATGCAAAAATTCGTTGGATAGAAGACATCCTGACTAAGGATATTTACTTCATGCCTGCTGAAAAAGAAGACAGCATCGGTGATGACAAAATCAACATTACACAGATGTGGCTCACACGCAAGGATTACCTGAACATTGAATGTCAGTTCATGCACAGCGAAAATCCCGACAAAAAGCACATGCTGAGCCTGGTAGTAAACGAAGCCTCAACAGGCGAAAATGATCAGGCTGGTTATGTAACATTGGAGTTCCGCCATAATGCCAATGAAGATTCACAACTCGTACCCGGCTCGGCCATTGTTTCTTACAAACTGGACAATATAGCAGACTTGCTGGAAGGTAAGGAAGGACTGAATATCCGCGTGAACACCATTTATGAGAACGAAAAGTTCTATCAAGTGAAGTTCAAGGATGCAGCAACCGATGCTACTACCCGAGCAGGGCATCACCCCTCATCGACACTGGTCAAATAAAGCAAACTCAAAAACTCTCTATATTATTCAGGCACGGATGCCAAACAGCTCGCGAGCTGCAGCATCCGTGCCTTTTTTATTTAAGACAATAATAGAAAAACACTACTGTCATTCACCAACCGTATCCTGCCGCTCTATCTTGCGATTGTCGATGCTCCGCCAGGCATAGAAGATGTAGGCCAGCACAAAGGGGACGAGAATGGATACATAAGCCATAGTTCGCAAAGTAAATTCACTGGAACTGCTGTTCTGCAAGGTGAGCGAGCTTTGCAGGTCGACCGTCGAAGGATAGTAAGCCGTATTGTTGTAGCCGGCTACCAATAAAAGAGACAGTACTGTCAGTACCGTACCAATGCCTGCAAACCAGATGCCCTTGTCGAAGCCCTTCTTCCACAACGTACGCCCGATGCCCCAAAGCACACAGACCACACCTGCCAAGAACAGCACCAGCACTAGCGGCATCTCGAGGAAATTCGTCAGATACTTGTAGTGCTCCATGCACACAAGTCCTGTCTCAGGATCGACCGCATAGCCGTCGGCCAGCAGCGTGCGCACCAAGAAGCCCAAGAAGAACGCCAAAAACAAGCTCGCATTGGCCCACAACGAACGGCGGCAACGGCCCACCAACTCTTCGTCGGCAATGCTATTCACAAAGTACAAAGCACCCAGCACCCGTGCCAGAAAGAACACCGCCAGCCCCAGCACCACATTCCAGGGATCACCCAATGCGTCTAGCCCATGCCATCCGTTGGCCCAACGGCTAATGACGGGCATCATCGTCTCCGTCATGCTTCCCTTGTCCACATAAAAGGCCGAACCCGTGAAAAACGTGGCTACCGCTCCGCCCAGCAAGATAGGCCCCACCACACCGTTCAATACCAGAAAGGCACGATACGTATTCTTGCCCAGCAGATTGCCCGCCTTCAGCTGAAATTCGTAGCTGACGGCCTGCAACACGAAGCTAAAGAGGATAATCATCCACAACCAATAAGCCCCGCCGAAGCTGGTACTATAAAACAGGGGGAAGGAAGCGAAGAAGGCGCCTCCGAAGGTAACGAGCGTCGTGAACGTAAATTCCCACTTGCGCCCCGTCGAGAGCACCAGCATGCGCCGTTGTTCTTCCGTCTTACCCAGACAGAACAGGAGCGAATTACCCCCCTGCACAAAAAGCAGAAACACCAGAATGGCTCCCAGCAGGGAGACCACAAACCACCAATATTGTTGAAGTAATGCCATAACGTCAATAATTTGAAGAATGAATGTCTACGTTTGAATTCTCAGGTCCCTTTCGGATGGCTTTCAGCATGATGCCCACCTCGGCCACCAGCAGGACGGTAAAGAGGAACAGGAAGAGAAAGAAAGTTGTCTGCACCGAACCCACCTCCAGCTTCGAGATGGCCGCACCTACGGGCAGCATGTCCTGGATGGTCCACGGCTGGCGTCCGCACTCGGCCACCACCCAACCTGCCTGTCCGGCCAGATATCCCAGCGGCACACTGAGCATGGCCACCATCTGCAACCAGCGCAGGCGGCTCAGGTCTTTCCTGAAGACCACGAACAGCACTACGAGGAAGAACAGGATGAAGTATCCGCCCAACATCACCATCACGCGGAACATGTAGAAGGTGAGCGGCACGTTGGGCACCAGCTCGTGCACGTCTTTGATGTATCCGTAGCCGAAGTATGGCATGTTCTCCTTCAGCTCGACGGAAGCGACCTCGGCCGCCGCATCGTCACCCTGGGCACGCGCCTCCCGATAGGCGGCAAAGGCCTCGATGGCCTTGCGTCCGCGCTCCATCTTCTCTGTGGCCGAAAGGGCTTTAGTGCCGTCTTTCATCTCGTAACCACCCTCCAGCAGGTCGTTGATACCTGGCACAAAGGCATCGGCCTTGCGCTCGGCCAGCAACGAGAGCATCTTGGGAATCTCCATGCGGAAGAGGAAAGGCTCCACGCCGTCGTCGGCCTTCTGCTTGGCAGGGTTCAGCACGCCGAAGGCCACCAGGCCGGCTCCCTCCTGCCCTTCGTAATAACCCTCCATGGCGGCCAGCTTCATCGGCTGGTGCTGGGCCACCTGATAGCCCGACCCGTCGCCCGTCCAGGCAGCCATCAGTGCCGCAAACAGGCCTACGGACGCACCCACCTTGATGCTGCTCAGGGCAAAGCGGCGCTCGCGCTTCTTCCACAGATACCAGCAGCTGACGCCCACCACAAACAAGGCTCCCAGCACCCAACCTGAAAGGACGGTGTGGAAGAACTTGTTGACGGCCATCGGCGAAGTGGCTACGGCCCAGAAGTCCACCATCTCGTTGCGAGCAGTATCAGGGTTGAACTCCATCCCCACAGGATATTGCATCCACGCATTGGCCACCAGTATCCACCAGGCCGAAATGGTGGCACCCAAACCCGTCAGCCACGTAGAAGCCAAGTGGAAGCCGCGACTCACTTTCTGCCAGCCGAAGAACATCACGGCAATGAACGTCGCCTCCATGAAGAAAGCCACAATACCCTCGATGGCCAGCGGTGCTCCGAAGATGTCGCCCACAAACCAGCTGTAGTTGCTCCAGTTGGTACCGAACTCAAACTCCAGAATAAGCCCTGTAGCCACGCCTATGGCGAAGTTGATGCCAAAAAGTTTCATCCAGAATCGGGCGGTCCGTTTCCAGAAAGAGTCGCCCGTCCGATAATAAAAAGTCTCCATAAGGCCCATGACCACGGCCAGCCCCAAGGTCAGCGGCACAAAAATCCAATGGTAGATGGCGGTCAGTGCAAATTGTGCCCTCGACCAGTCGATCAGCGAAGAATCAATGTGTTCAATCATAAATAATAAAGATTTTAATCAAAAAATAAATGGTTAGGTTGTAAACAAATGAATCTTTTTACGGCATTCTTTCAATCAATTCATGGCTTACGTATCCGTCTTTTTCTCCACTTTCAGTTACCTGATTCAAAAAATCAGGGAAGAAAAACAATCGAAGAATGAAAAACAGGATGAAAAGCTTGATAAGAATAATCAGCCACAACGTGCGTCCCAGCTTCATACTGCGAAAGCCGTCGCGATAGAATTGCCAAACTGTCAGAATAAACTGTTTCATTGTTTAAGGTCAAACATAATAATACAAAGATAATCCAATCTTTGAAACCACCAACCACTTTCACCGGAAAAATCAATAGTCCACCACCTAAAAAAACTGTTCACCGACAGAAAAGCCGATTGGTCGGTGAAATCTGTCGACTGGCCGTTATCCATCCGCCCTATGTCCATCTTTTTTTCACATCTGCCAGTAGTCTACTACTTTTGTGTCAGGAAAAAGAAGAGAGATACAAAATCATAGAGTAGAAAAATCCAAATTCTCAAGCAATATGACAGATCTAAGAACATTCACCCTGACGGCTCTCTGCCTGGCAGGTATCACCTGCGTAGAAGCACAGACCGTCGAGACGATGCCGACCGTGCAGACCGACAGCATAGCCGACACTTCCATTCCTCAGCAATGGAACTTACAGACGTGCATAGACTATGCCTTGCAGCACAACATTACCATCCGCCGCAACCGCATCAGCGCACAGAGCACACAGGAAGACGTAAAAACGGCCAAAGCCGACCTCTTCCCCTCGCTCAACGCCAGCGTCAGCCAGCGCGTCGTAAACCGCCCCAATACCACCAACGGTACCATCATCAGCGGCGACAACATCACCACCAGCCAGAGCAAGACATCCTATAACGGAAGCTATGGCATCGATGCCAACTGGACGCTCTACAACGGTGGCAAACGTCTGAATACCATCAAGCAACAGCAACTCAGTCAACGTATCGCCGATCTGGCCGTAGCCGAAAGCGAGAACTCCATCGAAGAAAGCATCATGCAGGTCTATGTACAGATACTCTATGCTGCCGAAGCTGTAAAGATAAACGAAGCAACTCTCGAAGTAAGCCAGGCCCAATACGAACGCGGCAAGCAGCTCTTCGAAGCCGGAAGCATCGCCCAGAGCGACCTGGCCCAGCTGGACGCACAGGTGAGCAGCGACAACTATCAGCTGGTCACCTCGCAGGCCACCCTGCAGGACTACAAACTCCAGCTGAAACAGTTGCTAGAGCTGGACGGCAGCGAGGAAATGAACCTCGACATGACAATGCCCGACGACACACAGGTGCTTTCGCCCCTGCCCACCAAGGCCGATGTCTACCGTACCGCCCTGCTGATGCGTCCCGAGATTGAGTCAGGCAAACTTGACGTCGAATCTTCCGACCTCAATATCAAGATTGCCCGTGCAGGTTACATGCCTACCATCAGCCTCAGCGCAGGAATCGGAAGCACTAACGCCAACGGAAACGACTTCAGCTTCACCGAACAGGTCAAGCAGAACTGGAACAATTCACTGGGACTCACCTTGAGTATTCCTATCTTTGACAAGCGCCAAACCAAGTCGGCGGTCAATAAAGCCAAACTCCAGAAACAGACCAGCGAACTGGACCTGCTCGACAAGCAGAAGACGCTCTACAAGACCATCGAGAACCTGTGGCTAGACGCCAATAGTGCCCAGCAACAATACGTGGCCGCCAGCAAGAAACTGGAGAGCACACAGACCAGCTACGACCTCGTCAGCGAACAGTTTAACCTCGGCATGAAGAATACCGTCGAACTGCTTACCGAGAAGAACAATCTCCTCAGCGCCCAGCAAGAAATGTTGCAGGCAAAGTACATGGCACTACTCAACGCCGGCCTGCTCCAGTTCTATCAAGGCGAGAAGTTTGAACTCTAACAAAATAGAAAACAATCAAAATTTAGATTTAGAATATGAACAAGAAGAAAATCATCAGCCTCACGGCAGGCGTCATCATCGTAGCCGGAGCAGCCATATGGCTGTTCGGAGGGAGCAGCCGGAAGCAGCAGGTCACCTATGAGATGGTCAAGGTAGGACCGGCGGACATCTCGAACTTCGTCACTGCTACCGGAACCATCGAACCCGTCACCGAAGTCGAAGTAGGTACACAGGTCAGTGGTATCATCGACAAAATTTATGTAGACTACAACACCATCGTCAAGGAAGGACAGCTCATCGCCCTGATGGATAAGGTAACATTGGAAAGCGAGCTGGCTTCCTCACAAGCTACCTACGACGGTGCCAAAGCCGAATACGAGTATCAGAAGAAAAACTATGAACGCAACAAAGGACTGAAAGCCAAGAACCTCATTAGCGACACCGACTACGAACAGTCCGAATATAACTACCTGAAGGCAAAAAGCACCTTCGACAGCAGCAAGGCAGCCTTGGCCAAGGCTGAACGAAACCTGTCGTATGCCACCATCACCTCGCCCATCGACGGTGTAGTCATCAGCAAGGATGTGGAAGAAGGACAGACCGTAGCTTCCGGCTTCGAAACTCCGACCCTCTTCACCATTGCTGCCGACTTGACACAGATGCAGGTAGTGGCCGACGTTGACGAAGCCGATATAGGCGGCGTAGAGCTGGGCCAACGTGTAGAGTTTACCGTAGACGCCTACCCCAACGATACCTTCCAAGGCGAAGTTACGCAGATCCGCCTGGGCGAAGCCTCCTCATCCACAAGTACTACCAGCAGCACGACGGTAGTCACCTATGAAGTTGTCATTTCGGCTCCCAATCCTGATCTGAAACTGAAGCCTCGTCTGACAGCCAACATCACTATCTACACGCTGGACAAACGTGGTGTAAACAGCGTACCAGCAGCTGCCCTGCGCTTCACCCCCGCCCGTCCCATTGTAGGAGCTGATGCCGTCATCAACGACTGCGAAGGTGAACACAAGCTGTGGACCAAGGAAGGCAATGTCTTCACTGCCCACCCCGTCAGCACAGGTATCAGTAACGGAAGCTACACTGAAATAACAGGCGGCATCGAAGCCGGAACAGAAGTCATCTGCGAGGCCAACATCACCCGCGGCGCTCAACCCGAAGCCGAACTCGAAGCCGGCGAACGCAGCCCCTTCATGCCTGGCCCTCCGGGAAACGACAAGAAAAAGAGCAGCAGTAACGGCAAACAATAAAAAAAGAAACAGCCATGAACAAAGTTGTCATCGAACTTCAGAACATCAAACGCAATTTCCAGGTGGGCGATGAAACGGTACATGCTCTGCGTGGCGTTTCGTTCACCATCCGCGAAGGCGAGTTTGTTACCATCATGGGAACGTCGGGCTCGGGCAAGTCCACCCTGCTCAACACCCTGGGTTGCCTCGACACGCCAACCAGTGGCGAATACCTGCTGGACGGCATTGCCGTACGCACCATGTCCAAGCCGCAGCGCGCCATCCTGCGCAACCGCAAGATAGGCTTCGTCTTCCAGAACTACAACCTTCTGCCGAAAACCACTGCCGTAGAAAACGTGGAATTGCCGCTGATGTACAACCCTTCAGTCTCGGCCGCCGAACGCCGCCGCAGGGCCATCGACGCCCTGGTGGCCGTCGGTCTGGGCGACCGCCTGGAGCACAAGTCCAACCAAATGTCCGGCGGACAGATGCAGCGTGTGGCCATCGCCCGTGCACTGGTCAACAATCCCGCCGTCATCCTGGCCGACGAAGCAACGGGTAACCTCGATACGCGAACTTCATTCGAAATCCTGGTCCTCTTCCAGAAGCTTCATGCCGAAGGACGTACCATTATCTTCGTCACCCACAATCCTGAAATAGCCCAGTACAGCAGCCGCAACATTACTCTGCGCGACGGACAAGTAAAGGATGACCGCGTAAACCCGAACATCCTGAATGCAGCCGAAGCACTGGCCGCCCTCCCCGTCCCCGAAGAGGACTGAATCTAAAAAGCAAGTAACATTATGAACGGAACAAATTTATTCAAAATAGCCTTGCGTGCTCTTTCCAACAATAAGTTGCGCGCCTTCCTCACCATGCTGGGCATCATCATCGGTGTGGCCTCCGTCATCACGATGCTGGCCATTGGCCAAGGCTCGAAGAAGAGCATCCAGGCACAAATCTCCGAGATGGGTTCGAACATGATCATGATCCATCCGGGAGGTGAACGCAGAGGAGGTGTCCGCATGGATCCCAGCGAAATGCAGACTTTGAAGCTGACAGACTATGAATCGTTACGCAACGAAACGACTTTTCTCTCGGCTATCAGTCCTAACGTATCGAGCAGCGGACAACTCATTGCCGGTAACAACAACTATCCCTCCTCGGTAAGTGGTGTAGGCACAGAGTATCTGGAGATACGTCAGCTGACGGTCGAAGAAGGCGAGATGTTCACCGAAGCCGATATCCAGGTATCCGCCAAGGTCTGTGTCATCGGAAAGACGATCGTAGACAACCTCTTCCCTGACGGTACCGACCCCATCGGACGTATCATCCGTTTCAATCAGGTCCCCCTGCGCGTGGTAGGTGTCCTCAAAAGCAAAGGCTACAACTCCATGGGCATGGACCAGGACGACGTCGTACTGGCTCCCTATACCACCGTGATGAAACGACTGCTGGCCCAGACTTATCTGGAAGGCATTTTCGCCTCGGCCCTCTCTGAAGACATGACCGACTATGCCACGGAAGAAGTCAACACCATCCTGCGACGCAACCACAAACTGCGCGAAACGGACGAAGACGACTTCACCATCCGCAGCCAACAGGAGCTGAGCTCGATGCTCAACACTACGACCGACCTGATGACCACCCTGCTGGCCTGCATCGCAGGCATCTCGCTCGTCGTAGGTGGTATCGGTATCATGAATATCATGTACGTCTCCGTCACAGAGCGTACCCGAGAAATCGGTCTGCGCATGTCCGTCGGCGCCCGTGGCATCGACATCTTGTCGCAGTTCCTCATCGAAGCCATCCTCATCAGTATCACAGGTGGTATCATCGGTGTACTCATCGGATGCGGCGCGTCGTTCATCGTCAAGAACGTAGCCCACTGGCCCATCTTCATCCAGCCTTGGAGTGTCATCCTTTCGTTCGCTGTCTGCACCGTCACCGGCGTGTTCTTCGGATGGTATCCTGCCAAGAAGGCTGCTTGTCTCGACCCGATCGAAGCTATCCGCTACGAATAAGACGCTTTACAGGCATGGATTGTACGGACTCTCACGAATAAAGCTCCTCCTTTATCACGTATATCCGTATCATCCATGCCTTCAAATAATTCTTCATTCTTCATGATTAATTCTTCATTTAATCTTATCTTTGTCCCACTATGATAAAACAAAACCTGTCACAACGCCCCTATCTCGTCGAAGCCTTAACCCACATCATTGGCTGGGGTATCGTCTTCGGCTTCCCGTTCCTCATGATGAGCCGGAGCGGGTTCAATATCACATGGACCAGTTATCTGCGCCATGGATGTATCGTTCCCCTTTCGTTTCTCATTATTTTCTACCTAAATTACTGTCTGCTCATCCCTCGGTATTTATTTAGGAATCATGTCAAAACCTATCTTACACTCAATGTCTTATGCATCTTGCTCATCGCAACCGGATCGCATTTTTGGCAGGAATTTATCATGGTACATCCTGATACCCTCCGTCCCATAAAACGGCCTGACGGACCCCCAAAGTGGATTTTCTTCCTGCGTGATATTTTCTCGATGATACTCACTGTGGGACTCAGCGCTGCCATCCGCATGAGTCGGCGTTGGGCTGCCAATGAGAATGCACGTCGGGAAGCCGAGCAACAACGTACTGAAGCTGAACTGAAGAATCTGCGCAGTCAGCTCAACCCTCACTTCCTGCTCAACACGCTCAACAATATCTATGCTCTCATTGCCTTCGATGCCGACAAGGCACAACAGGCGGTACAGGAACTGAGCCGTCTGTTACGTCACGTGCTTTACGACAATCAGCAGAATCTCGTTCCCCTCAACAAGGAAATGGACTTTATCCGCAACTATATTGCCTTAATGCGTATCCGGCTGGCAGCCAATGTCACGGTAGAAACCCACTTCGACATCGGGCCTGAAAACCGTACGGAGATAGCCCCACTTATCTTTATCTCCCTCATCGAGAACGCCTTCAAGCACGGCATCTCGCCCACCGAGCCCAGTTATATCCGCATACGATTCAGCCAGACTGACAACTGCGTTTGCTGCGAAATTATCAACAGCTATCACCCCAAATCGCAAACCGACAAGAGTGGAAGTGGCATCGGACTGGAACAAGTACGTCGCCGCCTCGAACTCTCCTACCCCGGCCGCTACACCTGGAAACAGGGAATTGACGAAACCGGAAAAGAATACCATTCGACACTTACCATTGAATGTTATCCCACTAACGAACTTCAAAACGAATAAAAGATATGAAACTGAAATGTGCCATTGTAGACGATGAACCCTTGGCTCTCGGCCTGCTAGAAAGCTATGTGGAAAAGACCCCTTTCCTCGAACTGACAGGGAAATATTCCAGTGCCGTACAAGCCATGAAAGAACTTCCTGAGAAACAAACCGACCTTCTCTTCCTTGACATCCAGATGCCCGAACTGAATGGACTCGAGTTTTCCAAAATGGTAGATTCGCGTACCCGTATCATCTTCACGACCGCCTTCGAACAGTATGCGCTGGATGGCTACAAGGTAAACGCACTGGACTATCTGCTCAAGCCTATCTCCTATACCGACTTTCTCCAGGCTGCCAACAAGGCCGTACGCTGGTTCGAACTCCTCAACCAACCCCACGACGAAATCACTTCCATCTTCGTCAAAAGCGACTATAAACTGGTACAGATCGAACTGGACAACATCCTTTACGTGGAGGGCCTCAAAGACTACGTCAAGATATACGAAGAAGGCAACCAACGCCCCATCCTGTCCCTCATGAGCATGAAGGCTATGGAAGAGCTGTTACCGGCCTCCCGTTTCATGCGCGTCCACCGTTCCTACATCGTGCAAAAGAGCAAAATACGTATCATCGACCGAGGCCGCATCATCTTCGGTAAAACCAGTATTCCTGTCAGTGAAAGCTACAAGGCCGCTTTTCAGGAATACCTCGACCGCAGAAGTTGAAGTGCCCACACTATCAACTTTTTAGCTATCCATACTTGATATTCCGAAAATAAATCGTATATTTGCGGACAAATAGAACAATGGAGTTGTGAAACTCTTCAATAGAATAGTTTAGTTAAGTCTAGTTTAGTTTTTGTTAGGCACTTCCACGTCAGGAAGTGCCTATTTTTTATTATTAATAATCAAGCGATTACATTAAAACAGTCCAAGCTACCCGAACAGACCGGTTACCAATCAACTTTGTTCTCCTATTCTGAAGCAAAATCGAACTTACCGATAAGATTTATCAATAGTATTGTGGGATTATATACAAAATATCGTATTTTTGCTTGGATATACAACAAACTATCAAAAACAGAACAAAAAAACTAAAAACGCTATGATCAAAAAGATTGGATTATTATTACTGGGAGTAAGTTGTTTCCTGTCTGCATGCACAAACAAGAAGGAAACATTAAACCTTAAATGGGCAACCATGAACATCAGACTGGATAATCCAGCCGACAGCATGGACAACTGGAAATACAGAAAAGACGCTGTGGCCCAATTTATCAAAGAACAGGAACTTGACATTGTAGGTATGCAGGAGGTACTTCATAACCAGCTGACAGACCTCAAAGAAAGACTTCCTGAATACACAGAGGTGGGAGTGGGACGCGAGGACGGAGCCACCAAAGGTGAATATACTCCGATATTCTTCAAAAAAGACAAATTTGAAGTGCTTGACAGCAATACCTTCTGGTTGTCCCAATACCCGGACAGCGCAGGATTCATCGGATGGGACGGTGCATGTCCACGTATCGCCACATGGGTAAAACTTAAATACAAGAAAACGGGAAAAGTATTCATGGCGATAAACACACACTTCGACCATGTAGGAGGAGAAGCGAGGAACAAAGGTGCTCTGCTTATCATCGATCGAATCAAAGAACTGGCTGGAAATGAACCTGCAGTACTGACTGGAGATTTTAATGTCAACAACAAGTCGGACGCATACAATACCCTTACTAAAAATACATTTGTACTTAAAGACGCATTCCAAATAGCAGACAAGAAATCTGGTGTAGACTATACATACCATAGCTTTGGAAGAAGAGAAAAAAGCCAACGTGAAATGATCGATTTCATATTCGTTACTCCACAAATCAAAGTGAACAGCGTGCTTATTCCTGAAGAACCGACCAGAGGCACCGGAGTTACGTTCCTGTCGGATCACAATCCGCAGATTGCTGAAATTGAATTATAATCCGAAAAAAGCGGATTGAATACATCCTTTAAAATATACCCTCCTTATCAAACCTGTCTTGAACATTTGATAAGGAGGGTATTTCTTTTTTGCTCCCTAAAATAGAGCAAAAAAAAACGGAGCTTTTCACAAAGTCCCGTTTTCAGTTTTCAATAGGTATTAGTTTTTTTTTAAGGTAAAAAGATTGTTTTCAG
>ERZ780198.675-NODE-675-length-36495-cov-20.413172_pt1 | contig 36495 bp, 26 predicted proteins | sample MGYA00510979_ERZ780198 | MGnify/ENA primary metagenome ERZ780198 (study PRJEB29588, sample SAMEA2158039) | human gut metagenome | biome: human gut; feature: human-associated habitat; material: faeces | place: Denmark | collected 2008/2010 ...
TGGAGTTCGGTCACATCGACGGCATCAACCGCGGTGTGCAGGACCGCTATTTCAATGGCGCATGCCATTGGGGACAGTCGTGGAACAACCATCCCAACTATGCCCGTGCGGTGACCTACAACTACAGTCTTCAGGACGATGAGTACCACATCTATACCTGCATCTGGAATCAGGAGCGCATAGCTATGTATGTCGATCTCGACAAGTATCCGAATGCCGCTCCTTATTATGAGATGACAATTCCCGCAACCGGCGACACCGGCGCACCGGGATATTACTTCCACAAGGAGAACTTCATATTGTTCAACCTCGCTGTGGGAGGCAATTTCCCAAATATTCGGGATGCATCGGGCATTACTGCGCTCAATGCCGGAAACGGCAACCAGGCAAGCATGTATGTGAACTATGTGAAAGTGTATCAGAAAGGCACTGCCGACGAGTCGCTCAACACGCTGTCGCCTGGCGATGAGCAGGGTGGCGCGTCTGTCGGTGATGTGGTTGCCGAAACTGAAATTGCATTCGACGGCAATACAGTAGCAGTGTCGGTTCCATCGACAATCTACGTCTACAACATCAACGGAAGCCTTGTGCGCTCGGCTTGCGGCACGGAGATTTCTGTGGCTGACCTGCAGGGCGGTGTCTACATTGTGAAATGCGGACAGGCGACAAAGAAAATCGTAATCCGATAACTTGTAATGAACAGACTGACAAAGATATTATTTATAGCAATGGCTGTCGCAGTCGGTCTTGATGCCTACGCTGTTCCGAAAAAAGACGGATACAAGCTGGTGTGGAAGGACAATTTCGACGGCTCCGCTCTCAACCGCGACTACTGGAACGTGGAGGTCAACGGCTCGGGCTGCGGCAACAATGAGTTGCAGTACTATGTCGACAATGCTGACAACGTGGCTGTGCGCGACGGAAATCTCGTCATCACAGCCCGTCGTCAGGACTACGACGGACACGCGTTTACTTCCGGACGCGTCAACACCTGTGGAAAGGTGGGGTTTACATACGGAATAGTTGAGGCGCGCATCAAACTGCCGAAGACAGCCAATGGCTTGTGGCCGGCATTCTGGATGATGGGCGATGACATCAAGGAGTGCGGATGGCCGGCATGCGGCGAGACCGATGTGCTCGAGATGGGACATGCCGATGGCATCATGGACGGAACGCAGGAACGCTTGTTCAACGGCGCGCTCCACTGGGGTGTCAGCTCCGACAAGCACTGTCAGCAGGTGGCTGCCGGAAAGCATCAGTCGAGCCTCCAGGACGGAGAGTTTCACATATATACTGTTGTGTGGACTCCGACACGGATAGAAATGTTTGTCGACAACGCCGACAAGCCTTATCTGTCGGCGGCGATAGGCAAGAACAGCGACAAGCACGCCTTCTTCAACAAGGCCAACTTCCTGTTGTTCAACCTCGCCGTAGGCGGCGATTTCCCAAACATCCACAATGCCGACAATGTGACAGCGATACCTGCCGGCGGCGCGGAGATGCTTGTCGACTATGTGCGCGTTTATCAGCCCAAAAAACAAATATCATTGAATATCAAAAAATAACAGAAAAACTTCCTACCTAATATGAACGATCAGAACATGATGAAGAAAGTAGTGCTGTTGTGCCTGTTCACCGTATTTGCGGTGGGCTATGCACTTTCAGCCGGAAACGATGATGTCGAGAAAAAAATCGACCAGCTGCTGTCGAAGATGACTTTGGAAGAGAAAATCGGTCAGATCAACCAACAGACAGGACAGGGCTACAGCCCTGAGATGGTGCAGATTGTGAAAGCCGGCGGCATCGGCTCTATTCTCAATGAGGTGGACCCAGTGGTGGTCAACAAATTGCAGAAAGAGGCTATGAAAAACAGCCGTCTGCACATCCCGTTGATTTTTGCACGCGACGTGATTCATGGATTCAAGACAATCTTCCCTATACCTCTTGGACAGGCGGCTTCGTGGAATCTTGCCCTCATCGAGCAGGGTGCGCGCATTGCTGCCGAGGAGGCTTCGTCGACAGGTGTGCGCTGGACATTCTCTCCGATGGTCGACATCTCGCGCGATGCCCGTTGGGGACGCTGCGCCGAGTCGGCCGGCGAGGATCCTTATCTTGCAGGAAAAGTGGGCGTGGCGATGGTGCGCGGATATCAGACCGACGACCTGTCACAGCCAAACACTATGGCTGCCTGCACAAAGCACTTTGTAGGCTACGGTGCGGCAGAGGGTGGCAAAGACTATAATTCAACGTGGATTCCAGATGTTGTGATGCACGATGTTTATCTGCCGCCGTTTAAGGCGTGTGCCAAAGCGGGCAGCGCAACGTTTATGTGTGCGTTCAACGACAACAACGGCATCCCGGCTTCGGCCAACCGCTATCTTATGCGCGACGTGCTTCGCGACAAGTGGGGCTGGGACGGCGTGATGTGCAGCGACTGGGGTTCGATTATGCAACTCGTGCCGCAAGGCTATTGCACCGACCTTAAGGACGCGGCGCTCAAGGCTGCGCTTGCCGGTGTCGATGTGGATATGGAAAGCTATGCGTATACCCGCCATCTGAAAGCTCTTGTTGAAGAGGGCAAAGTGGATGAGAAAGTAATCGATGGGCTGGTACGCAACGTGTTGCGTCTGAAATTCCGTCTCGGACTGTTTGATAATCCGTATGTTGACATGAAACGCGCAAACCAATTCTACGCTCCGGAGTCGCTTGAGGCAGCGGAACGTATGGTTGAGGAAAGCACCGTATTGCTGAAAAACAACGGTGTGCTGCCGTTCACGGGCAAGAAGGTGGCGCTTGTGGGACCGATGGCTGATGCCAAGCACGACCAGAACGGCACTTGGTGCTTCGACCTTGACAAGACCCACACTGTAACTCCGCTCGAAACTCTCCGTCAGACACTTGGCGACAATCTTGTGTTCGAGCCGGGACTCACATACAGCCGCGACAAAAGCGAGGAGGGAATCCGCAAAGCTGTGGAGGCTGCCAAGCAGGCCGACATCGTGGTGATGGTGGCTGGCGAGGAGGCTGTGCTTTCGGGCGAGGCTCACTGCCGTGCCGACCTTTCTCTGCCTGGCGCGCAGACTGAGATGCTCAAAGCGCTGAAAGCCACAGGCAAGCCGGTAGTACTTGTTGTTATGGCAGGACGTCCGCTGACAATCAGCCAGGAGGTCAACCTTGCCGATGCCACTCTCTTCATGTTCCATCCTGGAACAATGGGAGGCCCGGCACTCGCAAAGCTGCTTGCCGGCGAGGCAGTGCCATCGGGCAAACTGCCTATGTCGTTCCCGCGGATGGCTGGTCAGGAGCCTATGTACTACAACCATAACAATTCAGGCCGTCCGGCAAGCAACATCGTGCTGATGGACGACATCGAGCTTGAGGCAGGGCAGACATCCACTGGATGCACAGGCTACTATCTTGATGCCGGCGACGGACCTGCGTTTCCATTCGGCTACGGACTGTCGTACACCACGTTTGCCTACGGCGACGTGCGCCTCTCATCGGCAACGATGGACAAGACGGGAGAGATCGAAGTGGCTTGCACAATCAGCAACACTGGCAAAGTGGAGGCTTCCGAGACTGCGCAGCTCTATGTGCGCGACCTTGTCGGCTCGCTGACACGTCCGGTGCGCGAACTTAAGGGCTTTGAAAAAATCACGTTGAAACCAGGCGAGAGCCGCGACGTTAAATTCACGCTGAAGGCATCCGACTTGGCATTCCACACCTCGAGCGAGACGACCGTTGTGGAGCCGGGCGATTTCCAAGTGTGGGTGTCGACCGACAGTGCCAGCGGAACACCTGTGAAATTTACTGTAACTGAATAATACGACAATAGCAATGAATAAAAACAATATCATACTGACAGCTACGTCTTTGGCTTTGGCGATTGGCGTACTCTCTGCCGACGCCAAGAGCTTCAAGCGCGGAGTGAGCGAGAACGCTTTCAACCTGAAGGAAGAAATCGATGTGATAAAGACCGGAACGTCATGGTTCTACACGTGGGGCAACGTGCCTAACAATAACATCAAGGACTTGCCTGATGCCGATTTCGAGTTTGTTCCGATGTGCTGGAACGCCAACTACAATGCCGACAACATCCGCAGTTATTGCAAATCGCATCCAGAGACTAAATATCTGCTCGGTTTCAACGAGCCGAACTTCAAGAATCAGGCAAATATGACCCCTGAGGCGGCTGCAGCGGCATGGCCTGCTGTTCAGGCTCTTGCCAAAGAACTTGGACTGAAACTTGTGGGTCCGGCGGTAAACTATTCTCCCGACGGCCCTGAGAACGATCCGTATACATGGTATGCCAAGTTTGTGAATCTCGTGGGCAAGGACGCATTCGACTACATTGCCATCCATAACTATTCAGGCGGCGTGGACGGAATGCGCACAATGATTGACAAATTATACGGACTCTACGGCAAGCAGATATGGCTCACGGAGTTCTGCAACTGGCCGGGCAACAACACCGTGACCCCGGAGGCGCAGATCACGTCGATGGTGGCACAGGTGGAATATCTTGAAAAGTGCGAGAAGGTGTATCGCTACGCATGGTTCAAGGCAAAAGGCTCGATAACCACATCGCCGGCCTACGGATTGATAGTGCCGAAAAACGGTGCCGGAGAGCGCGAGCTGTCGGAGCAGGGCAAAGTGTATGTGAATATGTCAGACTTCGACCAGACACGCTACCACTCCATGACAGAGGTGGTGCCCGCGGTTGAATATGTCAATTCAAACACCCTTGTGCTCGGATCGTCGTTCGACGGCAAAAACCCGTCGCCGATTGAGATTACGAAATTCAATTCAGGCGCCTACGCCGACTATCAGTTTGATGTGCCTGCGGCGGGCAGCTATACGCTTACCCTCCGAGTGAGCGGCATGGGCGAGCCTACGCGTTTCGACCCGACAGTGGGCATCTACAGTGTGGACAACGACGGCAAAGAGCTGTCGACACTTGCTGACAACAGACAATTTCAACTTCCAAACGATAACCAATCCTATGTCGATGTGCAGTTTGCCGTTTCGCTTGCTGCCGGCAAGCAGCGTATCCGCGTTAAAGACGGCGGACCATACTCGCCGAGCGGCATTCACATCAGCTGCCTTACGTTCAATCCTAACGGCAGTGTTTCAGACATGACAATCGACACTGAAAAAGTGGCTTGTCATTTCGCCGGCGAATGCCTGCAGTTTACTGGCAACGCAGCCATCGGCACCGCCTCGGTCTACGACCTTAACGGACGATTGGTGGCTGCCGGTGAGGTTGAGGGCAACGCCCTTGCCGCAGAAGGTCTTGCCGATGGCGTTTATGTGGTCAAAGCCGTAACGGCAGAAGGTGCGGCAACGACACTGAAAGTTGTGAAATAGAGTAATTTTTATCATACATTTATAATAGTTAGGTTCTTTCCGTTAGTGGAAATAAAAGTAAGAAAGGTTTGTTAAATAGGGGCCTGGATCTGCGTGAGCAAGTCCGGGCTTTTTTTATGACTTCGTCATTGCGTCACCCATAAATCTTCATTGAAAAGTTTAGCTGTCAAACGCACATTTTTTCTCTTGTTTATGCTGCTTTTCGGAATAAAACGCTATTTTTGTGGTGTAAAATATGATACTAATATCAAAAATAACACTCTAATATGATATTTGAACGAAAGAAATACTTGGATGAACTTATCGCAGGACGTGGAAACGGCCTTGTGAAGATTATAACAGGTGTCAGACGATGTGGAAAGTCATTCCTGTTGTTTGTCCTTTGGCATAACTGGTTGTTGGAACATGGGGTGACTGATAGTCACATCATCGAGATACAACTTGATGATTTCCGAAACAGGCGGTTGAGGAAGCCTGATACCTTGCTCGACTATATAGACTCAAAGGTAGTGGAGGATGGCAATCCTTATTATATAGTCTTAGACGAGGTGCAACTGGTAGAAGAATTTGTGGAGGTTATTCTCAGCTTGACACATATGAGGAATGTAGATGTGTATGTGTCGGGCTCAAACTCTCGTTTCCTGTCAAGTGATGTCGTAACAGAGTTCCGAGGCAGAGGTGACGAGATACGCATTTGGCCTCTCACTTTTGATGAATATTTCAAGGGCGTAGGTGGCGACATACGCAAGGCATGGATGGACTACTATACTTTTGGAGGACTACCGCAAGTGGCTCTGTTGGAAACGGAAGAAAAGAAGACTGACTATTTGCGTGGACTGTATGAAACCACCTATCTGCGTGACGTAATTGAGCGCAACCATCTGCGTAATCCTGAAGGAATGAAGGAATTGGTGCGTGTGCTTGCCTCGGGCATTGGTTCGTCAACCAATCCAACGAGAATAGCCAATACCTTTCAATCTGCACAAGGGGTAACCATAAAAAGAGACACTATAAAACAATACATTGACTATCTGAAAGACTCTTTCTTGATAGAAGAAGCCTTACGCTATGATGTGAAAGGCAGAAAATATATCGGAACTGAGACGAAATACTATTTCGCAGACATCGGCATTCGTGCAGCCATTCTTAACTATCGTCAACAAGAGGAAACGCACATTATGGAAAACATTATCTATAATGAACTTCGTAGTCGTGGATATAATGTGGATGTAGGATTGGTTGAACTTGGCGGCAAGGATAAGAACGGCAAGTTTGTCAGAAGGCAGTTGGAAGTTGACTTTGTGGTGAACCGTCCTCCATACAGATTCTATATACAGTCGGCTTTTCACATGCCTACGCCAGAGAAGGAACAGCAAGAACGTCGCCCATTATTGTCAATCAATGACCACTTCCGTAAGATTGTCATTGTTGGTGATGATATTCACCGCAAGGAGGACGAACTCGGTGTGTTGACTGTCGGACTCTTGGATTTCCTGACGGACAAGAACTTGTTGGAGCAAGGATAATCATTTGGATATTGACAGACCTGACCAATTTAAAGTAGTCGATGGGCGAAGAATACATAGGACTGCTGATTGACTTTGCGCTGTGGGGTTTACTTCGGCATTATTGTTCTTAAGGAAAAGGAAAAACCTCGCAAATGCGCGTTTTTTGAGCGTCGAAGTCATAAAATAGTCCGTTTGAGAGTTGGGAGCAAAAAGGAAGACGCCCCATTTTGTGGGGCGTCTTGCAGTATGAGAGGTTGTAACCAGTGCGAATCAGATCGACAGACGGCGGAGCGTGTCGAGCAAATCGCGGTTTATTGGTTTGTCCTTCTTGATAGCCTTTGAGAACGGCACGTAAACGATTTCATCGTTTGCCACGCCAATCATTACGTTGCGCTGGTCCTCAAGGAGAGCGTCGATGGCAGCCGCGCCCATGCGCGATGCGAGGATGCGGTCGTGGGCAGTAGGCGATCCTCCTCGCTGCAGGTGCCCGAGAATCGACACGCGCACCTCATATTGCGGATATTCGTTTTTCACGCGTTCGGCAAGAGCCATTGCGCCGCCCGTCACAGGGCTTTCTGCAACAAGCACGATTGAAGAGTTCTTGCTCTTGCGGAAACCGTTGTTGATGAGTTCCTCCAACTGGTCGACCTCGGTGGAGATTTCCGGGATTATGGCAGCTTCTGCGCCAGCGGCGATTGCACCGTTGAGGGCGAGGAATCCGGCGTCGCGTCCCATCACCTCGATGAAGAACAGACGCTCGTGTGAAGTCGCCGTGTCGCGGATTTTGTCCACACATTGCATGATGGTGTTGAGGGCAGTGTCATATCCGATTGTCGTGTCGGTTCCGTATAGGTCGTTGTCGATTGTTCCCGGCAGACCTACGATAGGAATGTTATATTCAGTGGCGAAGATGCGTGCGCCCGTCAGAGAGCCGTCGCCTCCGATCACCACAAGAGAGTCGATGCCCGCGTTGACCATATTGTCGTACGCGATTTTCCGACCTTCTTCTGTGCGGAACTCCATGCAGCGTGCAGTCTTCAGGATTGTGCCGCCGACTTGGATGATGTTTGAAACGTTTTGCGTCTTGAATTCAACAATTTCGTTGGTCACCAGTCCGCGGTAGCCACGATAGATACCCTTCACGGCAATACCGTTGAAGATTGCCGAGCGGGTCACGGCGCGAATCGCCGCATTCATTCCAGGAGCATCGCCTCCTGATGTCAATATACCGATACATTTAGGCATAACTGTAACATTTAAGTGATAGGCTTATATATGTTTGTCAGCACAAAGGTAGTCTTATTTATCGCATTGGCAAACAATGATGTGATAAAAAATTGTAACAAGGTTTGCCTGCGCCGCCTGTAATGCTGTATAATGCCTATAAGTCAGGATGCTTTTAGAATGGTCGGCGTCCTCCCGGAGGTGGTCCCATCGGCGGCCGCTGATTGCCTCCGCGTTTCATGCCGGCGGGCATTTCTGGCGGACGGTGTCCGCCGGGGGCGAAACCGTCGTAGTTGATGTCTTTTTCCGACGTGCCTTTGCCGAGCCGCGTGAAGCGGTAGGAAAACGACAGCATCACGTAGCGCGTCACGGTGTTGAACTGCTGGTCCTCAATGTAGTTTGCCGTCACGCTGCGCGACACGTTTTTCTTCTGTTGCAGCAGGTCGTATGCCTTCAGTGCAATTGTCGCCGACTTGTCTTTGAGAAATTCGTATGACAGCGACGCGTTCCAAAGCCATTGGTTGTTGTCGTAGCCGGCAGAGTATCCGCTGGTGGCGCTGTAGGTGATGTCGGAGCCTATCGACAGTCCGAACGGAGTGTAGTAATTTGCGTTTAACGAACCGCCGTATGAGTGGATGTCGCGGTTGTCGGTCTGAATTGAGTTGCGTGTCTGCTGATAGTTGTAGTACGGGCGCAGCTCAATGTCGACGATGTTGTTGCGGAAGGCGATGCTCGGAGTTTCGCTCAGCATCAACGTTCCGCTGTAGTTTCGCTCTCCGTTGTTGAATCCCACGGCGCGCGAATAGCGTGCGAATGCGTTGTTGGTCCATCTCCAGCCTCGGTTTCCTATAGGCGACGTGTACATCATCATTCCGTCTGCGCTCCACACCCCGTTCACGTTGTCGTATGTGGTGGTCTGCTTGCCGGTCTCCTTGTCGTAGATGGTTTTTGAGACGATGCTGTTTTGCGCCACGTTGATTCCTCCAAACGCCATAATGCTGCTCTGCCGCTCCTGGTTGAAATTGTTGTAGCGCACGGAGATGCGGTGGTTGAATGCTGGCAGCAGGTTGGGATTACCCACCACGATGCGCGACGGATTGCTCTCGTCGGGGACTGGTTGCAACTGCGTCATTGTTGGCGACGTCGAGCGCCCGCGATAGTCGATGGCGAGTGAGTTTGTCTTCGAGATGGAGTAGCGGAACCGCATGAACGGCGCATAGTTCCACACCCATCGTTCCGGGATGTTTTTCTCGCTGTTCAACAGGTTTTCGCTCTTCATCATTGTCGGGTTGACCGACACGCCCACGTTGAGGCGGTATTTCTTGCGGTTCTGCTTGAATCCGACGCGTATCTGCTGTGAGAACTGGTCGTTGCGGAACCTGTTGCTCTGGTCTTCGTCGAGCACACCGCTCTCGGCAGCCAGAGTGTTTGCAACCACGTGATTTGTCACGATGCCGTAGTCGTCCTCGAGTATGCGCAGGGCGCGTTGCGGATCATATTCACGGTCGGCGTTGTACACCAGTTTGTCGGCATTGTTGAAGTAGTAGTTCATGCGGTAGGCAAACGTCAGGAATCTCGCCTTTTTGAAGTCGCCGATAGGCTCCGTCCACGTCAGGCGCGCGCCCACACGGCTGCTCCACTGGTGGTTGTCGGTGTACTGGTCGCGAGTCTCGTCCTGATCGGGTTGAAGAAAATATTTGTTGATTGAATATGTAGTCTCGTCCTCGTTTGTGTTGCTGTATTTGTAAGTCAGCTGCGTGGAGAACGAGCGTCCCGGGCGGTTGCGGAATTTATGGTTGTAGACCACCTTGCCGCCGATGTCGTAGCTCGTGCCGCTGCTCGTCAGCAGGTTGTCGGAGCTGTTGACTGCGGTGCGGTTGGCGTCGCCTGCAAACAGGCGGCTCCACGACGCCTTGTCGCTGTCGTTGACACTCAGCATGAACGATGGGCGGAGATCAAGAGTGTTGAGCGAGTCGACCTGCCATTGCATTCGGAAATTGCCCGTCAGGTTGTGGCTGCGGTCGATTGCGTTGCTGAAAGCGTTCTCATAGCTTGTCGAGTCGGCAAACAGATACTGCTTGTTGCTCGTCTGCCGCGTTTTTTGGCGGCTGTGGGAATACATCACATCGCCGCCGGCGCGGAATATCTCGTCATTGCCCACATTGAAGTTGAAACCTACGTTTTGCGCATCGTTCACACCGTCGATACCGCCGAAGCGTTTGAAACGTCCGTCGCCGGGCATCGAGAACGACATCTCGTTGATGTTGTTGGCGTCAGCCACGATTGAAAACTGGTTGTCGTTGACAAACCGGTTCACCATCAGGTTGCCGGAGTAGCGGTTGTCGGTGCCGTAGCCCACTGTCGCATTGCCGAACCATCCCTGCTTCATGCCTTTTTTCACCGTAAGGTTGATCACGGTCTCGTCCTCGCCGTCGTCAACGCCGGTTATCCTTGCCAAGTCGCTCTTGCGGTCGATAACCTGCAGCTTGTCGACCATGTCCACCGGAATGTTGCGCGATGCCACCTTTGCATCGTCGGAGAAGAACTCCTTGCCGTCGACAAGGATTTTGGTGACTTCCTTTCCTTGCGCCGTGATTTTGCCGTCGCTGTCCACTTCCACTCCCGGCAGACGTTTCAGCAAGTCCTCCACCACGGCGTTTGGCTGTGTTTTGTAGGAGTCGGCGTTGTATTCCACTGTGTCTTCCATCACCTTCACTTCGGCGCGTACTGCCGTCACTTCGGCATCGCGCAGCACAATGGAGTTTTCCTTGACGGCGATTTTGCCGAGGTCGACGGTGGCGTCGCCAACGCTGATTGCCACGGAGGTTGTCTCGTAGCCTACGTACGATACTTTTGCAACATATTTACCGCGAGCCACTCCCGTGAAGCGGAAATGACCGTTGACATCGCTCACGACGCCTTTCACCAGGCTGCTGTCGCGTGCCGACAGCAACTGCACCGTGGCGCTTATCAGCGGGGTCTGGTCGTTGTTGTCGACGAGCAGACCCTTGACATCGGCAGCCGATGCGAAGACTGTCGAAAAAAGCGAGATTATGACAGTAAGTAAATAGGTCGAATTTTTCATTTTTCCTTCTATTTTTGTATACAAAAGTAGTTAAATGCGACCGAAAAGCAATCGCATAATAGACAGAATGCAGAAATCTGCGTATCTTTGCACCACTTTAAATTTTATTTAGAAATTAATAATGAAAGAATTCCTTAAAATATTGCGCCGCTTTGTGCCGCCATACAAGAAATATTTGTTTCTCAACATTTTCTTCAATATCCTGGCGGCGTTTCTGACGCTTTTCTCCTTTGCATTGATAATCCCGATTCTCGAGATGCTCTTTATGGGCGACAAAGGGGTGGTCTATCACTATATGGACTGGACAAGCGGCTCGTTCAAGGATGTGGCAATCAATAATTTCTACTATTCTGCATATTATTGCAAAATTCATCTCGGTCCGTCGGTCACCCTGATGCTTCTCGCTGTGGCACTCGTGGTGATGACCGCATTCAAGACCGGTGCCACATATCTCAGCCTCTATTTCCTGATTCCGATTCGTTCGGGAATCGTGCGCGACATCCGCAATTTTGTCTACGACAAGATTCTGGGCCTTCCCATCGGCTTCTTCTCGAGCGAGCGCAAGGGCGACGTGATGGCGCGTATGTCGGGCGACGTGGCTGAGGTGGAAAACTCCATCATGGCGTCGCTCGATATGATGTTCAAGAATCCGATTATGATTGTCGTGTGCCTTGGCATGATGATTGTGATTAGTTGGCAGCTGACGATTTTTGTGTTTGTGCTGCTGCCAGTGGCTGGACTCGTGATGGGGCGCATAGGCAAGCGGCTGAAGCGCACGTCGCTCGTGGGACAGCAGCAGTGGGGCACGCTGATGTCGACCATCGAGGAGACACTCGGCGGCTTGCGCATTGTCAAGGCATTCAATGCGGAACATAAGATGAGCGCGCGTTTCCATGGTGAGAACCAGCAGTTCTACAACACGTCGAACCGCATCAACCGACGCCAGTCGCTCGCACACCCGATGAGCGAGTTTCTCGGCACGATGACCATCGCCATCGTGCTGTGGTTTGGTGGCACACTCATCCTTTCAGGCAACAATATCATCGACGCGCCCACATTCATATATTATATGGTGATTTTCTACAGCATCATCAATCCTGCGAAAGACCTGTCGAAGGCGGTCTACTCCGTGCAGAAAGGTCTGGCGTCGATGGAGCGTATCGACAAAATCCTCAGCGCCGACAATCCTATAAAAGACCCTGCCGAGCCAAAGACCATGCCGTCGGAGAATTTCGACATCCGCTATGACGGAGTGCGCTTCCGCTATGGTCAGGATTGGGTGATCGACGGTGTCACGTTGGAAATCCCTTATGGCAAGACGGTGGCGCTGGTGGGACAGTCGGGCAGCGGAAAGTCGACACTCGCCGACCTGTTGCCGCGCTTCTACGACGTGCAGGAGGGCTCAATCTCTATCGGAGGCACCGACATCCGCCAGTTCCGCGTCAAGGATCTGCGCGCATTGATGGGCAACGTCAATCAGGAGGCGATACTGTTTAACGACAGTTTCTACAACAACATAACCTTCGGCGTCGACGGCGCCACGCGCGAACAGGTGGAAGAGGCGTCGCGCATTGCCAACGCCCACGACTTCATTATGGAAACCGAGCAGGGCTACGACACCAATATTGGCGACCGCGGAGGCAGGCTGTCGGGCGGACAGCGCCAGCGCATAAGCATCGCGCGCGCGATACTCAAGAATCCGCCGTTGCTGATTCTTGACGAGGCCACATCGGCTCTCGACACCGAGAGCGAGCGTCTGGTGCAGGAGGCTCTTGACCGGCTGATGAAAAACCGCACCACTCTCGTCATTGCCCACCGGTTGTCGACAATCCGCAATGCCGACCAGATATGCGTGATGCATGAGGGCAAAATCGTGGAACGCGGCACGCACGACGAGCTTATCGCCATGAACCGCTATTACAAGAAACTTGTCGACATGCAGAAATTCTAATCAGCCATGAGACGCCGCATCGCCATTCTTGCTTCCGGAACAGGCTCCAACGCCGAGAATCTTGCCGCATATTTTCAAAATTCAGATGTGGCGGAAGTGGCGTTGCTGATTGCCGACCGCGAGGCGCCGGTGATCGACAGGCTGAAACCCTATGGAGTGCCTGCGGTGATCGTTCCGCGTGCTGAATGGCGCGAAAATCCGCAAAAGGCAGTCGCTGTGATGCGTGACGCAGCAGTCGACTTGGTGGTGCTTGCCGGATTTCTCACAGTGGTGCCGAAGGAAGTGCTGGAATCCTTTCCCGAACGGATTGTCAACGTGCATCCATCGCTGCTGCCGAAGTTCGGAGGCAAAGGAATGTGGGGAATGAATGTGCATCGCGCCGTTATCGCTTCCGGCGAGGCGGAGAGCGGCATCACCATCCACTATGTGTCGGAAGGCGTCGACACGGGAGCGGCGATTGCCCAGTTCCGTTGTCCGGTCACCCCGTCCGACACCCCCGACACTCTTGCCGCAAAAATCCACGCGCTCGAGCAGGCGCATCTCCCAGAAATTATACAAAAACTGGTGGAAAAAAGAATGGACTGATTGCGATGACTGTAAAAAGCAACGTAAATATAAGATTGATAGAAACTATGACAGGGCTGCTAAAGCAATAACAACTGCAATGCTAGCTGTAATAAGAGCAAAGAAGAAAATGATTAGGCAACGTTGCCAAATGTCATCTTGCGTTTGCTGTTTACTGTTTACTGTTTGCTGTTTACTACCATCAAGGTAAATATTATACCAAGGTAAATAAAAATTAATATTTGATATAATTGCAGTGCTTGACATGGTCATTGAAGGCAAACGCTTCATCGTAGTTTCGAGAGTAATTGTTTCAATAGCATTTTTGTCTGAATCTAGTTTCTGAGGAGAGAGCGATTTGTATTTAATAGTTGTCAGTTCCTGTCTTAAACCTTGTATTAGCCACTGGCGTTCCCGAGAGTGAATGTCAAAATTAAGCAATTTGCTACGATATTTGAAAGTCCTCTCTATTATGTTCTTGAATGCAATTAACAATTTGTCTGAATCCGTAAACCTTATACCATTTACAATGACGCAGATTCCTATGAAACACTGTGCGCTGAATTGATAAATATAGTTGTAGTATACCAAATCGCCATTCCTATGTATTATCAGTTGGCAATCATCGTTTGATAAATTCTTGAATTTCAAGAATAATCTTTTAGTATAGTCTAAAGGATATTGCAAATATCTGTTATTGGCGAACTTCCCGAAAATGTAAATTGCAGTGTTCATCACTCATTCAATTTAAAATTAATCGTTTTTGCTTCATTATCAATACTGAACGAAGCAACTCTGTCAATAGCTTCATTGCCTAGTAGTAATGGGGATTTAGTTGTGTTGGAAACATAGGCAAGTACATTTCTGCACACAATCTGGTCGTCAATCACAACTTCCTTAAGGTTGACAATCAAACCATCGCAAATGCTGCCATCTGCAACGGTATACTGTTCCCTTTTAATAATGTCGTCTTGTGTCAACAAATTTTTGTCCCAGAGATAACGAGCTTCCGCCAATGAAATCAGAGTCGTTGAAGCGCCTGTGTCAAAAATCATTTCAAAACCAATGCCATTTACCTTCACATTCACGTATTTTACGCCTCCAATTTCTTCAAAAGGAACGGTAATGACATCGTCGTTAGAGTCGGTTGCATCGGTTGTTGCTTCCGACTCAGTATCATAAAAAACAGCTTTTTTCTTCTCTTCATGACAAGAAGATATCATTGATATAATCAACGATAGCATTAGCAGAAATATCCGAATCCTCATTGTTTGTCTATTTTGAAACTCCGTTCATTAAATTTTTCTCCGTTATATCCAATACCTAAACGACCCTGTGCAATTGTAAAGGGATACAATGATAGCCAATAACACTACAATGATTCCTCCAATAACTATGTTAGATTTAGCGGATTTATGAGAGCGTTCTGTAGGCAGCGGAGAAGGTTTAGAACGCTGGCTTGTCGGCGAATCATTGTTATCTCCCTTGCGCGTCGGATTGTTAATTTTAGTTGGAGGTTGAGAGAGGTTCTTTAATCTGGGTCTATTGGCAAGTACGCTTTCCAACTGATTAAATATTCTGTCGGATTTTTCAGTATAATTCTTCAATTGGCTGATTTCCTTGGTTAGACTGTCTATTTTCTCATCGTTCTCCTTCTTGGAAGAAATCATTCTTCTATTCATTTCTTCTATTTCCTGTTTATGTTTATCTTCAGCCAGTCGCATTCCCTCGCTTTTATAAAAAGGAGACAACGCGATGCGGTCGTCAGATTTTAATATTGAAAGTATGTCATTGTTGCTGTAAGAATAAAGATGCAGACATTTGTATGTATAACAGATGCTGCCAACTCCTAATATTTTTACAAATTTTTCATTAAGGATGCGACAATATTTAGATGACAGCTCCTTGCATATTTCTTCTAACTTATTTTTTGCATTTGCCAATGTTGGAAAAGCCCATTTTAGATTGTCTTTGTCTTCTTTCTTGAGGATTTGTCCAATGACATAAAAATTGAAAATGTAAGTAAGCATATCATACATCTCTCGTATTTCAAGAAATAAATAGCCTTCTATTTTCAGCGTAATGCCAAAATAAGAGCCCGGACGATTGGCATTGTCCAAAATTTCACCTTTGGGAGCATTTGGATTTCGATAGACAAGGTAGTTGTAATAGCAATAAATTTTGCCCGCTGTTTTTCTTATTTCTACGACAAACTTAACTGGAGGTTGTTCTTTGATATTGGCATAAAATTTACCGCAATAAATCTTGTCATTCTCATCTGTAGGTTTTGAACCAATGGCATAAAAATCTTCCCCATAGGGGATTCCATAAAAAAAAATATCTACATTCATAAGAGTTTTAACTTTTAATGACCTCTAATGTTTTTTAAAAGAAATTCCCATAATTTTTTAGGATAATAATCGTTGCCTACAGAAAATGAATAACTGCCCTCCTCCGTCTTCACAAAATCGCCCGATTGGAACACAACAAAATCGAACCGATATTCTTGCCATAGTTTTGTTATCGGATTAAGGTTCTTGAATGGGGCAAAAATATTATCATAATTGTTCTGCACATCCTTAATGGCTTGACGATAATTGATTTTTCCAATACCATTGACAAATGGTGTCTCATCGATTTTGTTGTATAAGAATATAATCCTGTCACGTGAAGACAATTTTGATTTTAGTTTGCTAATCTTTTTAGAATACAGACCTCTCTTATCACTATGAGACATCAATCTATTAGTATGGGATGGCTCTGTAAACAGAACCCATATTTTCCTGTTTTTATTATTTATAATGTCATTTATATAGAGCGGGAATTGCGCGGATGGGTCGGATGGTTTGAAGTAGTATTCACCCGGGCTCTCTAAAATTTGGCATATGGGTTTCCCCTCTTTGAATACTTTTACGAGCATAAAGTTTATTTTGTCAGTACTGTCGGCTGCTTCTATTTGGGAAACCATATTGTCGAAATTGTCACAAAGATTCTCATAGTGCCCATCGGTTGATGGACGGAAACTACGGTCTGGCTCCACTGTATAGCCCACGCTTCTGAGAAATCGTGTCATTCTTATCAATGTCATTGTTTTGCCACAAGAAGGCGGACCGAATAAAACGACAATTGGAATACTAGTGTCGGCAATCGCTATTTTTATTTTATTAGGGTCATGTATTTCTTCGTCAGAGAGCCCGTTGGTCTCAGGAGAAGTGTTGATCTTGCCAAAAATAGGGCTTTGTGATTGGATAGAAGCTGGTTCGGTGTTTTGAGCAGGTGCTGCTGCGCCACTATTGGGTTCGAAATCTGCCATATCGTATTTTTTTAATTGTTAATCAATGCCTTTTTTGAATGCTAAGTCGAAGAATATAAATGCGGCAATATCAATTAATATTGATATTATTACCCAGAAAATTATTCTTGTCCCGGTAAACTTGCCATTGATAAAATCTATCCATACGTCAATTACACTAATCAGACGGTTGATTTTTGTTTCCGGTTTGTTTGCCGTATAAAGTTGTTTGTCTTCGTCATTTTTGAATGTTACGAAATCACGATTTTCGCTAATTAGAGAATATGCTTCATTCAGTTTGGCGCATACGCCGTTGGTACCAGAAATGTCTTCCGGATTATTTAAATCAATTGTTCCGTCTTCAATGTATTTCTTCAACAAACTGAGATTTTGATTGGCTGCATTGACTTTCTTTATCATATTTTTGCTTGGCGACATAATGTTGTTTGCGATATCTTTCGCTTTGAATTCTTCAAGACTCCGGATTTTCTTCTCATAACCATCAATCAGCTTTTCACGGTCTTGCTTGGATGTTCCCTTGTAAGACAAAGCGGAAATGCCCTCTCCGTCAAGATCCGATGTGGCACGGCCAAGCACTTCTGCGAGTTTGCGTCTAATTTTCTTTGCCTCTGGGCCATTACCAGGATTAGCCTCATTACGTATTTCTGCAGCCAGATCTCCAAGCAAGTTTGTTATGTTGCTGTGAAGTTCTTCTACTTTTCGTGAAGCCAATTCTTTGTTTTTTGTATTGTCCGTGATTTTATTGAGATAACTTTGTATAGTAACAATATCGTTTGTAACGAGGTTGTTTATTGAAGTTCGATAGAAAAAGGTGTGTGTATTAGTAGGCATGCTACACAGGAGCCAAAAAACAACGACCAAACTGATTCCTACAAACAAATGAGCTGTCCGATGATCAAGATAAATATCTTGGTTCAGACTGTCAACAATCATTTTTGTGCCAATTGATGCGACAATGAAAAAACCAATAGTCACAGCCCAACATGCAAAGACTGGCCATGTCGGAAGTAGAAGGTTTAAAGACTCGGCTGTTGCCCAACAACTAATTCCTCCAAAAATTAAGAATGCCAGAATCCAAACTAATTTTAAGTAATTGCGTTGATTCATAATAACGATTTGTAGTGTATTTTCATCTGTCTTGGAATCCCGGCAAGACTATTTCGGTAATGTTTCTCATAACTATAAATAAAAAGCGTGAGATTCGTGCCCGTTACTTATCTCACTCTTCGGGTCTTCGAACTCACCTCTCCGTAAAGATAAGCAACTTCGAAGCCCACGCCGATATGTGTACAATTACAATATGCCCAGTCGTTCAACAAAGCATATCGCACCTTTGTATAGCACATCCCGAGGACATCTACCGTTGCCTCATTTCCTACGGAATTTCTTCAAGTGTTCGAAGTTTGAAGAGTAGAATATGAAGCGTCAAGCAAACGCCTTTATATGTATAGCGGCTTCTCCTGCCCTCCCATTACCCGCGCTATGGGAAACGCTTGGCGTGGGGTTTGGTTTTGAAGCCATTGCAAAGTTATAGATATTTTTTTATTTTGTATATGAGAATATTTAAAAAAATCGATTCTTTTTGGATTGTCAACCTCCCTGAAATTATACAAAAACTGGTGGAATCTATTGCATAAGTAATATTTATGCAGAATATTCGTTTTATTTCGAATAAAATCTAATTTTTTATGCGAAAAGTTTTGCTTATTCAAAAAATAGGCATATATTTGCAGTGTCAATAAATAAATATGCAGATATGAACGAAGATTCGAAAAAATTCCTTTTGCAAGAAAAGGAGATTCCAGAAGCATGGTACAATGTCGTGGCGGAGATGCCCAACAAGCCCCGTCCAATGCTCAACCCGGCAACAAAACAACCGCTTACAGCGGAAGATCTGTTCCCTCTTTTCTCAGAAGAGGCATCGCGCCAGGAGATGAACACCGCCGACACTTGGATTGAAATCCCGGAGGAGGTGCGCGACATGTACAAAATCTGGCGTCCTACACCGTTGGTGCGCGCCCGCGGCTTGGAGAAGGCTCTCGACACTCCGGCACATATCTATTTCAAGAACGAAAGCGTCAGCCCGGTAGGCTCGCACAAGCTTAACTCGGCAGTGCCGCAGGCATACTACTGCAAGCAACAAGGCGTAACAAACATAACGACTGAAACAGGCGCCGGACAGTGGGGCGCGGCACTCTCGCTTGCCGCCAAGCATTTCGGACTGGAGCTTGCCGTCTATATGGTTAAGGTGTCCTATCATCAGAAACCTTACCGCCGCTCCATAATGGAGACCTACGGCGCGGAGGTGATAGCGTCGCCGAGTATGTCGACGAAGGCAGGACGTAAAATCATAACCGACAATCCTAATTATCAAGGTTCGCTCGGCACGGCGATTTCAGAGGCGGTGGAGCTTGCGATGTCGACGCCAAACTGCAAATACGTGCTCGGATCGGTGCTCAACCACGTGGCGCTGCACCAGACGGTAATCGGACTTGAGGCGGAGAAGCAGATGGCTATGGCTGGCGAATATCCCGACATCGTGATTGGATGCTTCGGCGGAGGCAGCAACTTCAGCGGAATCTCATTCCCGTTTATGCGCCACAACTTCAGCGGAGAGCGCAACACGCGCTTCATCGCCGCCGAACCGGAGTCGTGCCCGAAGCTGACACGCGGCGTGTTCCAGTATGATTTCGGCGACGAGGCTGGCTACACACCGCTCATCCCGATGCTCACGCTCGGACATAATTTCGCACCTGCAAACATCCATGCCGGCGGCTTGCGCTACCACGGAGCAGGATCGGTGGTGAGCCAGCTGAAGGAGGACAACCTGATGGAAGCGGTCGACATACCGCAACTCGAAACCTTTGCCGCAGCCACAATGTTTGCCCGTTCGGAGGGTATTATCCCGGCGCCGGAGTCGTCGCACGCCATCGCCGCTGCCATCCGCGAGGCGAAGAAGGCAAAAGAGGCTGGCGAAAGCAAGGTGATACTCTTCAACCTGTCGGGTCACGGACTTATCGATATGTCGGCATACGACCAGTATATCGCCGGCGACCTCGCCAACTATCAGGTGAGCGAAGAGATGGTTAGACAGAACACTAAGGATTTGGAAAAGATTATCTGAGAGTAGAATAGTGGTGAATAATTGAATCGGGGACGCAGCGATGTGTTCCCGATTTTTTTGTTGCGAAATTATGTTTTAAAACATTTTTCTCTTTTTTGGGTAAAAAATGTTTGTCTAATGCGAAAAAAACTTTAAAAATATTTGCTTGTCTCGCTTTTTTTTGCTCAATTTGCATTGACTAAAACCATTTGAGCTGCAAAAGCCGTGGTTTAAATGGCTTGGCAGCACGAGATTGTTATGAGAAAAACCCTCACCGTAAAAAGTGGGAACAAACCAAATAAATTAATTATGCTTATGAAAAATCTAAGTGCAATGTTCGTGGCACTTTCACTCGCAGGAGCAACCCCGTTCATACCAATGGGGGGGGGTACGGCGTATGCTCAGACTCAGGCTGGTGAAGTAACAGGAATTGTTTATGATTCCAATGGAGAGCCTCTTATAGGGGCGGTTGTATCGGTCAAAGGCACAAATCGTGGCGCGGCTACTGACGCCGACGGTAAATTCCGTCTGCAAGCCAAGCCAGGTCAGGTGCTTGTAGTGTCTTATGTGGGTGCCAAGACTCAGGAAGTGGCTGTTGGCGCTGCCCGTAGTTACACTGTGACATTGAAAAGCACAACCCAAAATCTGGACGAGGTGGTCGTAACCGCTCTCGGTATCAAGAAAGACAAAAAGTCGCTTGGCTACGCTGTCGACGATCTTAACGCCGACGAATTGATGAAAAACAAGTCAGCCAACGCCATCAACTCGCTTTCTGGTAAGATTGCCGGTGTCAACATTACGCAGACTTCTGGCGCTGCAGGTGCCGGTTCGCAAATCATTCTCCGTGGTGGTACATCATTGGAGCGCGACAACCAGCCTCTGTTTGTTGTTGACGGTGTGATTTATGACAACTCGACTTCCGTAGTCGGCAACTCTGCCTTCGACGGTACTTTGTCGACATCATCAACCAACTCAAACCGTGTGATGGATATCAACCCTGAGGATATCGAGAACATGTCAGTCCTCAAAGGTCCTGCCGCAGCCGCTCTTTATGGTTCGCGCGCATCTGCCGGTGTTGTGATCATCACTACTAAGAAAGGTAAAGAAGGACGCGTTGAGGTCAACCTCTCCGCTAAATATATCACTTCTTGGGTTAAGGATCTTCCTAAGACCCAGAACCGCTATCGCCGTGGTTTCATGAAAGACAACTACGATGAAGCAGGTAATTATGTAAGCACAACGTTCGACGATTTCGCATACAACTCTTGGGGTAGCAGAGTCGACGCCAACACTCCGATTTACGACAATATCGGCGACTTCTTCCAGAATAGCGGTGCTTGGGATACCAACTTGAGCATCTCTGGAGGTAGCAAGAACGGCAACTTCTTCTTGTCAGGCTCGTTCTACGATCAGGATGGTATCATCCCGACAACCGGCTACACCAAGACTACATTCCGCTTCAACGGCGAGCAGAAATTCAAGATGTTCACATTCGGTGCCAACGTGGCTTACTCACAGTCACGCACCGACAAGACCATCACTTCTGCCGCGCTTTATGGATCAAGCGGTTCGGGCACAATGTCAAGTCTTTATATGTGGTCGCCTACAGATGATATGACACATTATAAGAACGAAGACGGCACTCGTTACCGCATGTTCGGCGACCGTCTTGACGTAGTTGACGAGCGCGACAACCCATATTGGATTTTGAACAACAACAAGATGAAAGACAACACCGAGCGTTTCACCGGCAACTTCTCAGTGAAGGCTGACATTACCGACTGGTGGTGGATTTCTTACCGCATGGGTATGGACTCTTATACTACTGAGAACACTAACCAAATCGGTGCCGGCGGTGTATACAAGGAGGCTTGGCAGAAAGGTATGTTGAGCGAGAACTCTCTCCGCTACCAATACTTGTCGACCAACTTGATGACCAACTTCAACAAGCAGTTCGGCGACTTCAACCTCAACTTGATGCTCGGCACATCGACCGACGACACGAAGTCGGTTAGAAACTACCGCATGGCTTACAACTTCCAGGTTCCAGGTTTCTATTCGTTTGACAACGCTCTCGACACTGACCGCAACTTCAAGAACACAAAGAGCCGCAAGCGTCTTGTAGGCGTATTCGGCGAGTTCCGTGCAGACTGGAAGAACACAGTGTTTGCAACAGTTACAGGACGTAACGACTGGTCGTCTACTCTTCCTGTCGACAACCGTTCTTACTTCTATCCATCTGTCAGCGGTGCTTTCGCATTCACTCAGCTGCTTCAGGATCTTGACGTGATGAACAACGACATCCTTACATTCGGTAAGATTCGCGCATCTTGGGCTCGCGTAGGTAAGGACACCAACCCTTATGTAACCAACACTTACTTGTGGCCGGTAGGTACATTCCTTGGCGGCGTAACAGGTGTGGGCAACGCTTGGCAACGTGGTAACCCATATTTGAAACCTGAGATTACAGAGTCTACAGAGTTGGGTCTTGAACTCCGTTTCTTCAAGAACCGCTTGAAATTTGACTACGCTTACTACACCAACAACTCTTACAACCAGATTCTTACTCCTCGTTTGTCAAACGGTTCGGGCTACATTCTGTACTCAGTCAACGCAGGCGACGTTTACAACAAGGGTATGGAGTTGAGCATCAGCGGCACACCAATCCAAACTAAGGACTGGACATGGGAAACCGGTATCAACCTCTCTGGTAACCGCGGTACTGTAGGCAACCTTCTCGACGGCTGCGAAATCCTTTACGTGACAGACGTACAGGTAGGTAACGCAAAGGCTGCTTCGTTCAACGACGGTAACTTCATGGCAATCTCCGGTTCTCGCTGGACTCGCACAGCAGACGGCAAGGTGGTGCTTGACACTAACGGTATGCCGACCAGCGACGGCGAAACCAAATATGAAATCGGTAACCGTGAGCCTAAGTTCCAAGGCGGTTGGAACAACACATTGACTTGGAAAAACTTTACGTTCAACATGCTGTGGGAGTTCCGCGTAGGTGGACACGTTTACAACGGTACTCAGTATGCTATGACCGTAGCCGGAACAAGCAAATTGACAGAAAACCGCGACTATTTGAAGGTTAGCGGAGTTGTGCAAACAGGTGGTACAAAAGACAACCCAATCTACGAAGACCGTACATTTGAATTCGAGGCAGGCAAGACTTATCAATACAATGGTAAGACAACCAGCGGCGAGACTATCATCAACGGTTACTGGCAGACTTACTATGCACGTGAGAGCGCAAACTTCATGAAGGAAGTCAACTCTCTCCGTCTGCGCACAATCTCACTCTCTTACGAGATGCCGAAGTCATTGCTTGCAAAATCTAAATTCATCCAGCGTGCAGTGTTCACAGCAACTGCCAACAACGTTCTTCTCTTCACCAACTATGACGGTGACCCAGAAGTGGCAGCGGCAGGTTCAGGTGTCGTAGGTTCTTCTTCAGTAGGTATCGACTACTGCGGTGTTCCTGCAACAGCAAGCTTCGCATTTGGTGTAAACTTGACATTCTAATTTCTTAAAACTTGACAACTATGAAATTATATAAATCATTAATTATCGGTGCTGCTTTGGCGTTGTCGGCAACTTCGTGCAACGACTGGCTCGACATCAACACCGACCCGAACTCTCCGTCGGCGGAGAGCGTAGAGTATCAAACTCTGTTGCCATGGTGCCAGTTCTATATGAGCCACTGCTATATGAACACAGGCTGCAACGCATCTTACTATGCAGGCAACATAATCTCAGGCGGAAACGCCCGCGACCAGGGCGCCGCTTTGTGGAACCTCGGCTCAAGTACACGCCGTGGCAACACTTACCAGTGGTTCTTCGTGGGCGTAGGTCCTAACCTTGGCAATATGTATAACAAGGCAATGGCTGCCGGCGCTTACCACTATGCTGCAGCATCCCGCTTGATCAAGGCATACGGCTTTATGGTCATGACCGATATTTTTGGTGAGATGCCTTATACACAAGCTTTCCAGGACTACAACTCTCCTAAGTTCGACACAGGCAAAACAATCTTTATGGGTTGCTTGGCTGATATCGACGAGGCTATCGAGCTGTTCCAAAAAGCACAATCGCCGTCAGCGCAGCCATTGGCTGTCGGCGACAGCTGGAACAACGGTGATGCCCAGAAATGGTTGAAGTTTGCTTATCTTCTGAAGGCTCGTTGGTTGAACCACTTGAGCAAGAAGGCTGAAGGCCCTTGGAAAGAAGGCAAGTATGACACACAGGCTATCCTTGACTGCCTCGCAAAGGCTCAGCAGAGCAATGCCGACAACACAGTTATCCGCCACACGGATACCAACAGCAACACTCACGACGTGCTTGGTTGGAACGAGACTGTTGACTATTCTACAGTTTACTCATGCGTTGGTATGAACTCGAACTACTATGTTTCGAAAACATACTTTGAGAACTTGACCAACTTCGACGGCAAGGGTATTGAAGACCCACGTGCCGACCGCTTCATCCCATGGCAGCGCAGTGGAAAATCTGCCGATACTCCTGTAGAGGCATTCGGTCAGAAAATCAAATGGACTGCTGACGGCAAGTGGCGTCGTTCTGTAGGTGTTGACATCACATCAAACATCTTCAGCAACTCTGGTCCGTACCCGACTATCTGGGATAATGAAAAAAATCGTTGGTACTGCAAGACTGACAACGCTGAGCGTTGGGGCGACACCGTATTCGTACAGAGCAAATCGAGCAGCAAGGGATATTCAAAGAATGTAGACCTTCTTTGGCGTGGCAACGTTGGTAAAGACCAGTCTGCAATCAGCGGTATCTTCCAGGTTCGTCCGTCAAGCCCTACTTATCTTGGCACTTATTGGGAAGCCAACTTCATCAAGGCTGAGGTGCTGATGCGCAAGGGCGACAAGGCTGGTGCATTCGCTGCTTATCAGACTGCAGTGAAGGCTCACATGGAGGCTGTCAACGAACAGTTGAACACTTGGTGTACAGAAGACCCGGCATTGAAGGACTGCCCGTCGTTCACTCCGATGAAGCAAGCTGACATCGACGCTTACTGTGCTACAGGTGGCGCTCTCGGAACAGCCGGCGACATCACAATGGGTAAGATTATGACTCAAAAACTCATGACCGAGTTGTTTATGATCGAGACTTGGAATGACTTCCGTCGCTTCGACTTCGATCCTAACATCTTCATGAACTGGAACAAGTCGTATGAGTACGAGCACAATCCAAATTATCTGACTTACTGTCCTATGGGCAAGGGTCCACGCCGTTGGCAACCAGCAGGCATTGAAATCAGCTACAACTCCGACAACCTGAAGGCTATCGGCGCTGAGATTCCTGGTGCTTCTGAACTTCCGGGTGAGGCTTGGTACAACTCAGATCAAGTTAACACACTTAATGTTTGGTGGGATTCAGACCAACCATAGTGTTTACGGTTAAACATAGACTTTGAATTGGGGCGCTGCCGGCAACGGCGGTGCCCCTTTTTTTCGGGTAGGCATGAGCTTATTCTAATGGCTACTTGTAATGAGGGTTTTTGCATCGGCTTGTTTTGGATGTATGAGCAAGACAGAATCGGCGAAATCGGAAAAAGAGCAGACGCTCCGCGACGATGTTCGGCGTGGCGATGGTTCTCGGCGTTTCTACAACCGCACTTCGGCGGTAGTTGCGCGTGCCACCGGTGTCACGGGGTAGGCGAGCCAACCCCGTGCTAACATATTAAACCGTACTTCGGCAGTTTTTTCTCGGTGAATGTCGCCTTTCAGCTACAAAGAATCCCGCGAGTAATTTTCGATTTTCGTGAAATAGTGATAAATATGCGAACAGAGACGGAATATATGATATATATCATTTGTAGATGAGCCCCTATGCTATATATTTGTGCCAAAATTGTCGATTGGAAGCGGGAAAATGGCGAAAATGGAGGAAAAAACGAATTTTTTGGAAAAAAGTTGCCGGAAAATTTGTGGATTCAAAAAATAGTCGTACCTTTGCAACGCTTTCGGAAACAAACGGGTGTTTAGCTCAGCTGGTTCAGAGCATCTGCCTTACAAGCAGAGGGTCGGCGGTTCGAATCCGTCAACACCCACACAAAGGAATCGACAGAAAAGTCGGTTCCTTTTTTTGTTTATCTACTAAACTATTTTATACTCGCGATGAGACCCAACTCAATCAAGACAATCCTAATGGCGGCGTCAGTGGCTCTGGCGTCGACAGCCGTGGCTCAGACCACCACGCTGACCCTTGACGATGCTGTGCGTATAGCCCTATCCGACAACCCGACGGTGAAGGTTGCCGACAGTGAAATCACCAAGCAGGAGTATGCCAAGAAAGGCACGCTCGCCAACCTTATGCCAACCCTCGACTTCTCAGCTGGCTACAACCGCACGTTGAAGAAGCAAGTGATGTATATGGGCGACATGAAAGGATTCGGTGGCGGCTCTTCGGAAGGCACGGAGGGAGCGGAAGGCACGGAAGCTGCGTCGGCGATGCGCGACGGCATCAAGGTGGGAATGGACAATACGTGGTCGGCAGGCTTCGCGCTCTCGTTGCCACTAGTCAACGCCCAACTGTGGAAACAGCTGAGCATCTCTGCCGACGATGTTGAGCTTGCGGTGGAAAAGTCGCGACAGTCGCGCATCTCTATGGTGTCGCAGGTGAAGCAGGCATACTATGCCGTGATGCTCGCCGAGGCAAGCCGCGACGCACTCAAGGAAAACTATGACAACGCAAAGAAGAAATATGACGACATCAACCAGAAATACCAGCAGGGACTGTCGTCGGAATACGACCTTATCCGCGCCGACGTCGCGGTGAAAAATGTGGAGCCAAGTCTGTTTGACGCCGAAAATTCCATTGTGCTTGCCAAATGGCGCCTAAAAGCGCTTATCGGAGTGGATCTCGACATGAGCATCGATTGCACGGGGTCGCTCAACGACTATACCGACCGCCTTTATGACGGCTATATGAAGGTAGACACCACGATGCTTGCCCAAAACTCATCGTTGCGGCAAATCGACCTGCAGCAGCGGCAGCTGCTCAAGTCGCGCGACGTGGCGAAGTCCGCTTATTATCCGACGCTCAACCTGTCGTTCGCATACCAATGGAACGCGATGGCAAACGATTTCCGCTTCAAGGACTATCGTTGGAATCCGTATTCAACGCTCGGACTGTCGCTCAACATCCCGATTTTTTCCGGCGGACGCCGCTACAACTCGTTGAAGCAGACAAAAGTGCAAATTGACCAACTTGCCCTCACGCGCCTCGACACCGAGCGCAACCTGATGGTGGGCGTGCGCCAGAGCGTTGACAAGATGCGCACAGGCATACGCCAGTATGAGTCGGCATGCAAAAGTGTCGACCAGGCTCGCAAGGGCTACGACATCGCCGTGAAGCGCTACGACACCGGCGCCGGCACGTTGCTCGAGGTCAACGATTCGCAGCTGGCGCTCACACAGTCGCAACTCAACCGCAGCCAGGCGGTCTACTCATATCTTGTGGCGCAGGCGCAGCTTGACGAGACTCTCGGCACGGAATACACTTACGAAAAATAAAACAGAACCCCAATGAATATCAAGACACTCAACAAGATTGCCATGACAATGGCTGTCGCCATCGCCGCTACGGCATGCTCCGGCGGCGACAAAGCCAAAGAGGAAAAGAAAGCCGCCGACGGCACAATGAATGTGGAGGTGGCAAAAACAGACTACCGCGAGGTGGACCAGGTCAATTCGTTCACAGGCACCGTGGAAGCCGACGTGACAAACAACATCGCCCCGCAGTCGCCTATGCGCATACGCAAGGTGTATGTGGAGGTGGGTCAGCACGTGTCGGCAGGACAGAAACTTGCCGATATGGATCCGGCAAACCTCGACCAAGTGCGCCTGCAGATGGAAAACAACCATCTTGAGTTCAAGCGTGTGGACGAGCTGTTTAAAATCGGCGGATGCTCAAAGTCGGAATGGGACGCCAAAAAGATGGCATACGACATCTCGCGCCGCAACTATGAAAACCTTGCCGAGAACACGCGTCTCATCAGTCCTATCAGCGGCGTCGTGTCGCAGCGCAACTACGACAGCGGCGACATGTACAGCGGAGCCAGCCCGATTTTTGTGGTAGAGAAAATCCGCCCTGTCAAGATGAAGGTCAACGTCTCGGAGTCGCTCTTCACCAAGATAAAGAAAGGCATGAACGTAGACTTCACCCTCGATGTCTACGGCGACGAGGTGTTTACCGGCAAGGTCAATATCGTTTATCCGACCATTGACCCGTCGACCCGCACATTCACCGTCGAGCTTCTGATTGCCAATGCCGACGAGCGTGTGCGCCCGGGAATGTATGCCCGTGTCACTATCAATCACGGACGCGCCAAGCACGTTGTGGTGCCCGACCGCGCCGTGCAGAAACTTGTAGGCTCTGGCGACCGCTATGTGTATGTTGTCAAGGGCGACAAGGCAGAGTACCGCAAAGTGGAGCTCGGACAGCGTCTCGACACCGAATATGAAATCCTCAGCGGAGTGAATCCCGGTGAAACGGTTGTCGTGGCTGGGCAGTCGCGCCTGAAAAACGGCGCCAAAGTGAAGATTGTGAAGAAATAACAAAAGGATTGCCCTATGAGTATATATCAGACAGCCGTCAAGCGGCCAATCACAACAATCCTGATTTTCCTCGGCATCGCCATCTTCGGACTGTTCTCGTTGACGCGGTTGAGCATCGACCTCTATCCCGACATCGAGACCAACTCCATCATGGTGATGACCACCTATTCAGGTGCGAGCGCGGAGGACATAGAAACCAATGTCACGCGTCCGCTGGAAAATATGCTTAACGGCGTGAGCGACTTGAAGCACATCACGTCGCAGTCGAAGGAAAACATCTCCATCATCACGCTGACGTTTGAATACGGCATCGACATCGATGTGGCAACCAACGACGTGCGCGACAAGCTCGACCGCGTCACCACGCTCCCCGACGGAGCGCAGAAGCCTATTCTGTTCAAGTTCGGCACCGACGACATCCCTATCCTCATCCTTTCCGTGTCGGCAAAGGAGAGCATGACGGGATTGTATAAGATTCTCGACGACCAGGTGGCAACGCCGCTGGCACGCGTGTCGGGCGTTGGCTCGGTCTCGATTTCCGGTATCCCCGACCGTGAGATACAGGTGCTTTGCGACCCTTACAAACTCGATGCCTATGGCATTTCGATAGAGCAGATAAGCCAAGTGCTTGCCGCCGAGAATCTCAATGTGCCGGCGGGCACAATCGACATCGGCTCGAATGTCTACTCAATGCGTGTGCAGAAAGAGTTTGCCGACGTCAACGAGATGCTCGACCTCGTGGTGGGCACCTACAGCGGAACGCCGGTCTATCTGCGCGACGTGGCGCATATCGACGACGCGCCGCAGGAGCGCGCCCAGGAGGCGTATACCAACGGCGAGCTTGGCGGCATGATTATCGTTCAGAAGCAGTCGGGAGCCAACTCTGTCGAGATTTCCAAGGCTGTTAAAGCCCGTCTGACACAGATAGCGAAAAACCTTCCGAGCGATGTGCATATCGGCTTGATTGTCGACACGTCCGACTATATCATCAACACGATAGAATCGCTGAAGCACACCATCCTCATCACGATGCTCATTGTCAGCTTTGTGGTGCTGCTGTTCCTCGGACGCTGGCGCGCCACGTTTGTGATTGTGCTCACAATCCCAATCTCGCTGCTTTCGGCGCTCATCTATCTGCTTGCCACCGGCAACACGATGAACATCATCTCGATGAGTGCGCTCTCGATAGCCATCGGTATGGTGGTCGACAACGCCATCGTGGTGCTTGAGAACATCACCACCCACATCGAGCGCGGCAGCCGTCCGCGCCAGGCGGCGATGTTTGCTACCAACGAGGTTGCAATCTCCGTAATCGCCTCCACGCTCACCACCATTGCCGTGTTCCTGCCGTTGACCATGATCAGCGGTATGGCAGGAATCATGTTCAAGCAGTTGGGATGGATGGTGACAATCATCCTGTCGGTATCGACCATCGGCGCCATCACACTGACTCCTACGCTCTGCTCGTTGATGCTGCGTCTTGACAAGAAATACAACCTGTTCCAGAAAATGGTGTCAAACCCGTTTGACGCATTCCTGAAAAAGGTGACCGACGGCTATGCCGCGCTTCTCCGCACAGCCTTGCGCCACCGCTGGGCGACGCTTGCCATCATCGTAGGCTTGTTTGTCGCGTCGATAGTGGTGCTGATGCCGCATATAAAGACGGAGTTCTTCCCGCAGCAGGACAACTCGCGAATCGGCATCACCGTGAAGCTGCCCGCCGGCACGCGTCAGGAAACGACGCGCGCTCTTGGTTTCCGCATCTATGAGCAGCTGAAAAGCAACTGCCCGGAGGTGACTACGGTAAGTTTCTCAGAGGGACAGGCCGGCGAGGACAACATCTTCGGCAGTATGCAGGACAACGGCAACAACATCCTGCAATACAACATCAGCACCGTGCGCTCGACGGAGCGCGAGCGGTCGCTCAGCGAGATTTGCGATGCTATCCGCCACGACCTGAACCAGTATCCTGAAATCCGCACGTTCAACGTTGCCGCCGGCGGCGGTGGCGGCGGAATCGGCGGCGAGGCGGCGGTGGAGATTGAAATCTATGGCTACGACTTCGCTACGTCCGACCGCATTGCCTCCGACGTGTCGGCAAAGATGCTCAGCGAGGACTGCTGCTCGCAGGTGAGCATCAGCCGCGACGAGTATACTCCCGAATACCGCGTCGACTTCGACCGCCAGAAGCTCGCCCTCAACGGACTTAACATGCAGACAGCCGCTTCCTATCTCCGCAACCGCGTGACAGGCAGCGCGCTGACAAACTATCGCGAGGACGGCGACGAATATAAAATCCGTGTGCGCTACGACAAGAAGTTCCGCCAGTCGGTTGAGGACATCGAGAACATAACCATCTACAACAGTCAAGGCAAGGGCATCAAAATACGCGACCTTGGCAAGGTGGTCGAGTCGCAGACACCGCCAACTATCGAGCGTCGCGACCGCGAGCGCGTAATCACGGTGAAATGCATCGTGGCCAAAGGCTACGCTCTCTCTGATGTGGTCAAGGCAGCCAACAAGGCGATGGGCGAGATAGACATGCCTGCCGACTTCACATGGCAGTTCGGCGGAACGTTTGAAGACCAGCAGGACACATTCACCGATATGATAATGCTCATGGCATTGATCATCGTACTCGTGTTCATCATCATGGCATCGCAGTTTGAGTCGTTGACCTATCCGTTTGTCATCATGTTCTCAATCCCGTTTGCGTTGACCGGCGTGCTGATGGGACTCTTTGTCACAGGCACACCGCTCAGCATCATGGCGATGCTCGGCTTGCTGATGCTTATCGGTATTGTGGTCAACAACGGTATTGTGCTTATCGACTATATCATGCTCTGCCGTGAGCGCGGCCTCGGTCTCGTCAACGCCATCGTGATTTCCGGACGCTCGCGTCTGCGCCCGATTCTTATGACCACCCTCACCACCGTCATCGGTATGATTCCTATGGCAGTGGGCAAGGGCGAAGGTTCCGAGATGTGGCGCGCCCTCGGTATGTCGGTGGCATGGGGATTGTCGTTCTCCACGCTCATCACCCTCATCATTATCCCGACGCTCTATAGCGTGTTTGCCCGCATCGGCATCAAGCGTGCACGCAAAAAAGAGTTGAAAACGTTAAAGAAATAAGACAATGAAAGCAGTATTTATAGCATACAACCAAGCGCACGAAGACGACGTGCTGACAGCGATGCGCGAACTCGACATCAAAGGATTCACCGGATGGCCGTCGCTCGTTGGGGCTGGACAGCGCGGCGGAGAGCCCCACTTCGGCAGCCATGCGTGGCCAACGCTCAACGGGGCGTTGCTCACCGTGATTGACGACAGCAAGGTGGACACGTTGCTCGTCCGTTTGCGCGACATCGACGCAGCAAGCCCGCAGCTTGGACTGCGTGCCTTCACCTGGGCGGTGGAGCAGGCAATCTAAACGATTCAGAAAACAGCGCGCTGAAAAGTGAGCCAAAAAAAACGGCATTCCGGACGTTAACGTCCAGAATGCCGTTCCGCTTTTACGTCACCGGAAAATGGCTATTGGTCACGGCATTGTTTTATATTTGTGCTGGCTAAGAGGGAATTGCCAAAAACAACGCAGATATGTTGCATAACATATCTTATTTATTTTACGTGTTCAAAAGATTACTTAATTTAGCAAAAAATAAGCAACTTTATGAGGCTGCAGAAAATATCTATTTTTTACCTTGTTGCCTTTTTCGCTTTGCTGTCTTCAATAGGCAATATTTTGTCAGGCGAGAACTCTCTCGACCTCTACGACAGCCACGCCCGCTTCTACGACTCTATGATCGGCCGGACAACATCCCAAGACCCCCTTGCTGAAAAATACAGCGGTGTCAGTCCTTACCTCTGGTGCGCAGCCAACCCAATAAAATTCATTGATAAAAATGGGAAACAACCTGTAAAATACATTGACGAAAATGGGATAAAACGTATATCTTTTAATATCCATATCGTAGATGTTGACAATACATCAAATACGAAAAAAGCAGACGAACTATCGACACAATACAAACAAGAAATAAAAGATAATCAACCTGGAAAAAATGGAAAGGCAGCAGTTTTTATGAATGGCAGTACAAATGGTGCATTTGGATTGACACGGAAAGCAACACGGAAAGCAATATATATAACAATATCTTCTGGCGCACCAAATGGAACAAAATCTCATGAATTGTATCATACTACAGGAGTTCTTGATAATGGATACGATAATGGCGGTATTTTGAATAGTCCGCCACAAATAATCACTCCAGAAGAAGTGGATATGATGTGGAACTTAATACCCGAAAAGAAATGAAAAAGATAACAATTGTTTTAGTTCTATTTTTTTTAAACATAGGCAATAGCTTCTGCCAAAAAAGTGGAAAATTTTTAGTTTTCACCTTTAATTGTGTTTACGAAATTGGTGGATATAAACATGGTACGGGGGATAATCTATGGATAATTCCTTATGACTCTTGTCTAACTAATTTTTCTGACAGAAAGCTCACTCCTCTTTTTGTAGATGATTATTTGATTAATTCTTTATCTGACTCTATCACAAACAATCAAAGTTTTGGATATTTTCCTACTACTGATTATGAAAGTAATAGCAATGCGCTCAAGATATTAAAAAACCGAAGAACTATTCAATGTAGAACAACAAAATTCTTTTTCAAAAATTCAAAAGAACAATTAGATATTTATTTGACTCCGATTATAGCTGAATGCAGGTCACACGAATTTGGATTTTATAAGGAATGCGTTTACACGATAAATGGCACACTTGAAATATGGAAGGATTTTTGGGATAAAACTGATAACAGAATATTACAGCTGATTCTCAACCACGATTTTTCAAAATTCAGGTATAGGGTTTCGATATCGCAGAAAGATGACCTTAACGGAAATATTTCATCTTTGCACCGAAAGAAATAAAAATAAGAAAAAATGGAAAATAAAATTTTAAGACTTACTACATCTTCATTGTTTGCTCTTCAAGGAGCATTTGCGATATTTTGGTCTCTGTATATGTATTTAGAAGTCAATATGAGGCTAACAGAAGCGTTTGTGATAGGCTGCATTTTATTGCTGTTTGCCTTGTTGTTCAATTTTAGAAAACCAATAATAAAAAAAACCGCCTATGCTGTATTGGTGCTTTATACTATTTTTTTTGATGTTTGTGGGATTATGTTGATAGGGGTTGCCAGTCCTGTAATTTGGATTGCATGGGTTATATTCTTTTTAATCGTTTCAAATTCGGCACTAATATTGCTTCATTACCTTTCGATACAAATGACAACACTTTTGGTTTTGTCCATGATAATACTTGCCATCTGTTCAATGCTTTGAAATCAACAGGCAAAATTTATGACATTTTTAAAAGGATATGAGATATTTGTGAACAGCCACGTCTATCAGTTAAGATTGATTTGTGAGGCGGTTTGTGATTCGGAAAAGAGAAAATAGAGAGGAATTGTTTGTGTTTCTTCCGGATAAGCACTACCTTTAGGTAAAATTTAAATCTGCTATGAAACTGCGATTGCTTTTTATTGTCATTCTGTTGTGTATTGCCGGCGGAGCGTCGGCCGACGATGCCGACCGCCTTATTGCCGACTTCGACAGAAAGGCGGATGTGGCTTCTGCCAATAAGTTTTTTGAGTTTCTCGACCGTCGGGAGTTCACCGACAGCAAGATAGTGTTTTCAAAGGCAGTGCCCGCCGACTCTCTGCGTCAGCAAACGTGGTACTGGGCGGCGGAGTGGTACTATGACTGCCAGAACTATTCACTTGCCAGGGACTATGCCAAGCGGGCATTGCCGCTTATGCGCTGGCCAAACCTTGATAAGTCGTGTTGTTTGAATCTTCTCGGCATTATCCATGTGCGTCTTGGCGATTTCAAGACGGCGGTGGAGTATGCCAAGCGGTGTGTCGACATCGATATCCGCCTCAATGATCCCGACCGCGTTTCGTCGAGTCTTAACACTCTGGCGGGAGCGTATATGGCGGCAAACCAGCCTCAGAATGCCGAACGCTACATCCTGCGTGGGCTTGAATATGCCGAGCGTGCCGGCAATCCATCGCGTAAGGCAGTGCTGCTTGGGATGGCTTCCGAAATTTATTATAAACTTGGCGATTACAGCAAGTCGGTCGATTATGCCGACCGTGCCTACCGCCTTGATTCTATCGGAGGGCGCGAGGCGAAGATGGCAGTGCGACTGTCGCAGAAGGGCACCGCGCTTGTCGGTCTGAAGAAATATGCCGAGGCCGAACAGGTGCTTCTGAAAGCCATAGCCGGGCTGCGGGCCTCGGGCAACGTCCATTCGCTTGCCATCAACCTTAACCAGTTGGGATTTCTGATGCTCAGACAGGACCGTGAGCGCGAGGCAGTGGGCTATTTCAGCCAGGCAGCCTCGTTGTTTGGCAAAATGGGCGACCTCTATAATCTTGTGAATTCACATAAGGGCCTGTATGAGAGCTACTGGTCGATAAACCCCGACAGTGCGCGGATAGAGCTGGAGCATTTCAATGCGCTGCGCGACTCACTGTATTCCACCGCCACCGCTGACGCTTTGGCACGCTACAAGACAGAGTTTGACACCGACCGTCTGCGCGAGGAGGTGGAGCGGACTTACGATGCCCGTCGCCGCGACATCGTGGTTGGCGTCTGCGTGCTGGCTGTCGTGGTGCTGGCTGCCGTAGCAATCCATCGGAGAAGGATGCGCCGTTATCGCGCCGAGATGCTCGCGCTGATTCGCGATGTGGAAAGCCTCTACGGCACGCCCGAACCGGAAAAAGCGCCGACTGAAGCGGCAGAAAATCCGTTTGAGCGCATGGTTGTCGATGTGGTGCGGCAAGGACTGGCAAGCGGAGATGACATCAGTGTCTCCGCCATTGCCTCGCGGCTGAATCTCGGAGAGCAGACCTTCCGCCGGCGTTTTGTGGCAGAGACAGGGAAGCAGCCCAAAACGTTTGTGACGGCGATACAGATGGAAATGGCGGCGCGCCTGCTTGCGTCAGACACGACGGTGCCTGTTGCCGAGGTGGCTCGCGCATGCGGCTTTGACGATGCCAGCGCGTTCTCCCACGCATTCAAGAAGGCATATTCCTGCTCGCCCACACAGTTTCGCCAGAAACGTGCCTGAATACGCTTTTTTCAAGGGTTGAAAAGTATTTACAAAAGAATGTAAGATATTTACAAGTCTCTGAAACACATACGGTTGTAAATTTGTGGCCAGACAACAAACAATATGATCGTATGGAGAAAGACACTAATACACACCAGCCATCGGCAACTTCTGGAAGGGAGTCGTTGCCGGAACACGTTTTGCGGACACGCAGGGAATTTGTCGACCTTGTTGCCAAGATTGTCGCGGATGCCATCCCGTCGCATCGCTACGATGTGGTGGGCATAGCGGAAAGACTTGGGCTGTCGGAGCAAACCTTCCGCCGGCGGTTGTATGTCAGCACCGGATATACGCCGAAACAGTTTATCACGAGCATACAGATGCGCGAGGCAGAGCGGCTGCTGTCGGAATATCCTGACGCAAAGGTAAAGGATGTGGCATTCAAGTGCGGCTTCGACGAGACAAGCCCGTTCTCGAAGGCATTCAAGAAATGGAGCGGGTACGGTCCGTTGGCATTCCGCAAGCAAAAACGGATAGAGGAAAGCGAGGACTGGGTGCGCCTGCTTGAAAAATACAAATGACGCAGGTGAATTTGTAAGAATTTTACAACAATTAACCTATAAAATCCCTTAAATTGGCGTAATATTATGGCATCGGGGCGATTTT
>ERZ780198.691-NODE-691-length-35902-cov-5.844868_pt1 | contig 35902 bp, 52 predicted proteins | sample MGYA00510979_ERZ780198 | MGnify/ENA primary metagenome ERZ780198 (study PRJEB29588, sample SAMEA2158039) | human gut metagenome | biome: human gut; feature: human-associated habitat; material: faeces | place: Denmark | collected 2008/2010 ...
CTGGAAGCTGTCTCACAGTACCGCAAGTCAAAGACTATGCCGGATGGAAGTCCGGACTGAGTTATGCAGATTTGAAAGACTTGTATGGCTGGCACATTTCTGATCTCAGGATTTACGACAGGCCCCGGAAGCTCCAGGAGCTCACCGGCTTGCGAAATACCAGGTTTGGCATGGAGCCCGTGGAGATCACCCACCCGCCTCAGAGTTGGTGCTATGTGGAGGATAACGAATGAAAATTATCCTTTACGGCGACCCCCGCACAAAGAAAAATTCCGCCCGCATCCTCAAGGCCCACGCAAACCGCCGCATTGTGGCCCCCAGCGAGGCATTCATGCAGTATCAGGAAAAGTGCCTGTGGCAGATCAAGCGGCCTTACAACCCCATCACAGCCCGCGTGAACGTGCGGTGCGTGTACTACATGGCCACCCGGCGCAAGGTTGACCTTGCAAATCTCATCGAGGCTACAACTGACATTTTGGTGAAGGCCAAGGTTCTGGCGGACGATAACAGCCAGATCGTGGCCGCTCACGATGGCAGCCGGGTGGATTACGACAAGAAAAACCCCAGAGCAGAGATCTGGATCGAAGAAATGGAGGCAGATACATGATCCAAACCTGGACACCTGACACGAACAAGCCGGAACCTCCGGATTACCGCACCGTCAAAGCGTGGTTCCAGCAGTGCAGAGATCTGGCGGAGCAGGTAGAGGCCCAGAAGCAGAAGATCCAGCGCATCCGGGACACTGCCGAAAAGTGCACCCAGAGCATGAGCGGGATGCCGATGGGCGGTGGAGCCGGTGACAAGGTGGGCTTTGCCGTGGAGAGAATCGACACAGAAGAGCGGAACCTCAAGCAGATGGAGCTTGATCTCTGTGAACTGCGCATCGAAGCTGCCCGGCGGGCCTACTGCCTGAGCGGGTCTGCTCGGTCTGAAAAGCAAGCAAAGTGCATCTGCGGCTGGTATATCGACCTGAAGCCCCAAAAGAAGATCGCGGTGGACGTGGGCTTGTCCAGAGACAATTCGGTCTCCACCTACATCCACGAGGGGTTTGATGCTTTGGCAGAAATCTGGGAGGATGTACAAAACGACCATTGAAAGCGCTTTGATTTCTACGCTTTATTTGAATCGTTGTGAAACACATGTGAATCGAAGTATGGTAAAATGATTACAAGCGGAACCGCGCAAAGCGGTGCGCCGCTTCTCAGCAGCTTCCAAAGCGCGGCCCCGTACGGATTCTCCTTTCGTTCATGCCGCTTAACGCTTTTTCGCTTTGACACCGTGCTTTGCGGGCTGCTTCTATGCGAGGTGTGCGTTGGGGCACCCTACCGACCCGGGAGATGGGATGTGGTTCGACTCCACAGCTTCGCACCGAACGCCGCAAAGTCTGTAACGCGGCAAGTCTGACGCATGGAGTGATTCACCACCGGTGTGCGGGTGGGTGTGGGACTCCTGAAATCTTGCCCACGCCCTGAAACCTCCGCCCGTGAACAGCAGCACCGGAAATCCGAGCGGGCCAGCATGCCCCGCAGGATGTGCGTCAACTCAAGCAGCCCCGGCGGCGAACCGTGGGCTGTTTTTATTTGCTATATGGCCGCCTGAGCGCAATGTGGAGCGGTGCGTGTGTGTAGGCACGGCTGGTTCGATTCCAAGGGCGGCTTTTTATACTCCGGCAGCTCAAGTGGTAGAGCAGCGGTCTCCAAAACCGCAGGTTGCAGGTTCGAGCCCTGCCTGGAGTGCCAGACTTTGCATGACCGGGGGACGGCGTGCAGAGAGTAGCGGGGCATCTGGCCGCGAAAGTTCCGGATGCAGCGGCAACGTCTTACTGTCCGGTAAAAACAGATTACGGCGTTGCTGCTTATATGCCGTCATAGCTCAACTGGGAGAGCGCCGCCCATTTAAGGCGGGACAACGCTGGTGACACCACATGGCTAGTTTACAACCCGATACATCCGAGGCACTTAACCACGCCCCGGCGGGGGCCTGTGGGTGCCGGTTCAAATCCGGCCGACGGCTATTTTGATTTTTAGCTTGAAATAGCTTAAGGTTTAGCTTGAGCAGTTTCGGGCTTTTTATTTTCTGAACGAAAAAGTACAGGCAAAGAAAGGAGAGTGCCAAGAATGAGTAAACGCGGGTCTGGTAGTTCCACAAGGGCAAGTAGCGGAAAGACTACGCTTGATGAATTTCTTGCAAAACGTGGCCTGAGTTCGCCCATCAGTGATTACATGGATGATAAAATGCGTATTCCTCACGGTTTGACACGCTGACAAACTGAGAAGATGCAAAAAGAAGCCCATGAAGCCGCCGCAAAATATTCTGCAAAAAGAGAAGCTGCCATTGCAGAATACAAAGCGGGCGTTGCGTCTGGCACAATCAGAGAAAAGAGCCGTGTTGAAGTTTTGATGGGCAAAGCGAAAGGGCATCCTGACAATCCTTCCACACAGGCAGCACGCCGTGCGCTGGAAAAACGTGGTTACAACTGGAAAACAGGACGAAAGCTCAAGAAAAAGTAAGGCTTGGAGGGATGAACCGTGATTCTGCCGATGGAAAACACCGAAAAGATGATTTTTCCGGGTGTGGGAAAGTACGGCATCCCCGCGATCAAACCTGAAACGGACATCCGAATTGACAAGCTGGAATGGATTCCGGTAAATTACGCCCTGACAGCCAAAGACTAGGCCACAAAGGGCGTGCATTTTTACAAGGACGATTACCAGTTTGAACGGTTCTGGAACAACCCAGACAAGTATATCCCGCTTTTGCAGCAGTTCGGCGCGGTATGTTCGCCGGATTTTTCTCTGTACAGCGATATGCCGCTGGCGGTGCAGCTTTTCATGCACTACAAAAAGCACTGGCTGGCTGCCTACTGGCAAGCCCACGGAATCCATGTGATTCCGACGCTCTGCTGGTGCGGAGAACAGAGCTATGACTGGTGCTTTGATGGGGAACCGAGAAACGCTATCGTGAGCATTTCCAGCCACGGAACACAGTCTGACCCATACGAAGCGGAATGTTTCGCCAAGCACTGCCGCAAGGCGCTGGAAGTGTTGCAACCGAGCAGCATCTTGTGGTATGGGAAATGCCCGGCAGAATTCGACTGGAACGTGACCAAAATCAAACCGTTTCAATACGAGAGGAGGCACTACCGTGAGTAAACGAGGTTCGGGCAGCTCCGCGAGAACGGGAGACGTGCGAGAAGTCTTTAGCGGAATGAAAGAGGCAATGGAGCCTTTTGAAAAAAACTTTCCGAAATTGGAAGGAACTGAAAAACAAGTCGCTTGGGCAGAAGATATCAGAAATCGTTGGATAAAAAACGAGCTCTGCTTTGAACCACTTCAAACGATGTACAAAGAAAATGCAGAGGGATTCAAAAGACGATATGAAAAGCTTAATGCCGAAAGGATAGAAACTGCGAAAAGACGGGCCGAAAACCGAAAAAATATCATAAAGGCCGCACGCTTCACGCTTGAACATATGACAAAAGCGAAAGATATCATAGAGCATAGAACCGCAATCAATGATATTGTGAATGATGTGAGTGACGGACTGAGAGAATCTAAAGGAAAAGCGTTGAATGCGCTTAAAGACTGGCTTGAATAAACAGAAACCGTGGATTTAGGAAGGTGGTGGCGGTGGCCTACAGCAAAAACAAAAGAATAGGCAGACCGCCCGTCTTTGAGAGCAAAGAAGAACTTGAGAAAAAAATCGAAGAGTTCTTCAAAAGCTGTGAAGGGAGCGTCCTAGAAGACGAAACCGGAAAGCCTGTTTTGGACAAATACGGAAACGTGATAAAAATCGACGAACGTCCAGAAACTGTCACCGGTCTAGCTTTGGCGTTGGGTTTTAAGTCTCGGCAATCTTTGATTGACTATCAAGGAAAAGCTGAGTTTTCTGACACGATAACGCGCGCGAAACTACGGTGCGAGAAATACGCCGAGGAACGGCTGTTCGATCGGGACGGCACAAACGGCGCACGGTTCAGCTTGCAGGTAAACTTCGGATGGAAGGACAAGCCGGTTGAGAGTGAAGCTATGCAGACCGTTGAGGATGACCCCATCACAAAGAGCTTGAAGGAGGAGTTTAAGAAATGAGCTTTTCCCCAAAGCAAAAACAGATCCTGACATTCCCGTATGAAAGCGACTACGATGCCTTGATCTGTGACGGTGCGGTTCGTTCCGGCAAGACCTCCATCATGTCTCTGTCCTTCGTGCTCTGGATGATGGCAGAATTCAACCATTGCTCCTTTGCATTTTGCGGAAAGAGCGTGGGTGCGGTGGAACGCAACATCGTTCAGCCGCTTTTGTCTGTCCGGTACTTGCAGCAGCAGTTCCAGATCACCTACAACCGCAGCGGCCACGTTCTCACGGTGCAGCGCGGCAGCAAGGTGAACATGGTGTACCTGTTCGGCGGCAAGGACGAAAGTTCTTACATGCTCATTCAGGGCATCACGCTGGCCGGGGTGCTTCTGGACGAGGTGGCGCTCATGCCCCGCAGCTTTGTGGAGCAGGCGCTGGCCCGATGCTCTGTCACCGGTGCCAAGTTCTGGTTCAACTGCAACCCGGAAAACCCAGAGCATTGGTTTCGCAAGGAGTGGATCTTACAGGCCAAAAAACATCGGGCGCTGCATCTGCACTTCTTGATGGACGATAACCCGTCACTGGATGAGCGCACCCGGGAACGCTACCGTAGCATGTACAGCGGTGTGTTCTATGAACGCTACATTCTGGGCCGATGGGTGATGGCCGAGGGCCTGATCTACGATATGATGGACACCACCGCCAACACCTACCGCCCGCAGGACGCACCGGTGGGATTCAAGAGCCTTTCCACCCGTACCATCACATGCGACTACGGAACCACCAACCCGACCGTTTACCTCGATGTATACGATGACGGCGAGAAAGTCCGGGTGCATCGGGAATACCGGTGGGACAGCCGCCAGGAGCACAGGCAGAAAACAGATGAAGAGTATGCCGATGCCTTCATGGAGTTTATGGGGAAAGACCCCTGCGCCGCCATCGTTGACCCGGCGGCAGCGTCCTTTATCACAGCTTTGCGGCAGCGCGGCGTTTATGTGATGGAAGGAAACAACGACGTGCTGAACGGCATCCGCAAGTGCAGCACGCTCCTTTCCCACCGCGATCTGCTGATCTCCACCGATTGCGAGGGGCTGCTGGACGAGCTCGGCACATACCGGTGGGATGATAAAGCCGCCCTCATGGGCGTGGAAAAGCCCATCAAACAGCAGGACCACGGCCCGGATGCCCTGCGCTACTATATCAACTCACTGCCTGATTGGAGGTTTGAACGTGTCCAGACGTAACAAAAACCGCCCCGACGGGGGCACAGAGAAACCGATGACGGCCACGCTGGACGCATTTTCCAACCCGCTGTTCTCGCTGGGGTACGGCTCCCAGAGCCCGCTGGAAGCAACGGAATACCCGCTGACCCGGATGACGGACAATTACGCCCTGCTGAACAGCCTGTACCGCAGCAACTGGGTGGTGCAGAACGTTGTGGGCTTGCTCGTGGACGATATGCTGCGAGAGTGGTACGACCTCAAGAGCACCACACCGGAGCAAGGAAAGGCAATCCAGACTGTGGAGCGTTCCACCCGGCTCCGTGACCGTGTGAGCACTGGCCTGAAATGGGGCCGCCTATACGGCGGTGCCGCCGGGCTTATCCTCATTGACGGGCAGGAGGACCTTTCCCGCCCGCTCGATGCCGAGGCTATTCTTCCCGGCAGCTTCCGGGGGTTGTACATCCTCGACCGCTGGCAGGGAATCAGCCCGGACGCAGGATTGACCTTTGAGGGCGGGGAGCTTGTCCCGGAGTATTACAGCATCAACGATGCCGCCGGGCACACTGCCGCCCGTGTCCATCACTCCCGTCTTGTGCGGTTCGTGGGCCGGGAGCTTCCCGATCTGGAACGGCAGGCGGAGCTTTACTGGGGCGAGTCCGAAGTGGAAGCGCTCTATAATGACGTGTTGGCCCACGACAACGTCAGCGCCAACATGGCTGCGCTGACCTTCCAGGCAAACGTCAACACGATGGAGGTAAAGGGGCTGGAGCAGCTGCTCTCCATGTCCAGCCCGGATGTGCAGCGGCGTTTCTGGAACACCATGCAGGCCCAGAAGGTCCTGCGCTCCAATTTCGGGATGCAGCTGGTGGAGCAGGGAAACAAGATCAGCAACACCCAGTACACCTTCACGGGCCTGTCTGACGTGTACGAGAGTATGTGCCTGAACCTGTGCGGTGCGTCCCACTACCCCATGACCAAGCTGTTTGGCCGTTCCCCGGCGGGCATGAACGCCACCGGCGAAAGCGACCTGAAAAACTACTACGACTACGTGGACACCCTGCGGGAAAGCAAACTGCGGCCCATTCTGGACAAGCTGCTTCCTGTAGTGGCCCGCAGCGCAGGCATTGAGCAGCTCGACCTTGATGTAACGTTCCCGCCGCTGTGGACACCCACGGCCAGCGAGACGGCGACAATCGCCAAAGAAAAGACCGATGTCATCATTGCAGCGTTTCAGGCAGGGCTTCTGGATGCAGATGTGGCAATGCGGGAGCTCAAGAAGCTGGAGGACGAGACCGGCCTGTTCGGCTCCCTGACCGACGAGCTGATCGCCGCAAAGCAAGGCAAGACCTACCAGGACGTGACCGCCCTGCGCGACCCGCTGGCGGGGCTGATGACAGAAAAGACGCAGGAAGACACCGAGGAGGGCGAATAATACATGCCTACCCTTGCACGTGCATCACCTGAGCGGGAGCTGCAACGCCTGATCCGGCTTTATCTCAAGGCTGAGACCGATATCATCAACGAGATCGGCCGCCTGCGCAGCCGGGGGCTTGTGGACTATCACGCCGTGGCCGCGCTGGAACGGGTGCAGGAGATTCTCCGAAAGCTGGAAACGGATGAATGGGAGTATGTGCCCCGCATGGTCGAGGCGCAGTTTTACGTCCATCACCCGGAGGCCCGGGCGATTCCCGGCGAGACTGCGGAAAAGCACCTGCGCGGCTACACCAACGCCCAGAGCCTTACCAGCACCCAGACGGATATCGTGCAGAAGCTCACGATGAACCTCATGGGCCAGCTGGTGGACGGGAACTTGACGGTGCTTTCCGCTCTGCAAAGCGCCCTTCTGGGACGGACTGAGCCGGACGTTTACCGGCGTATCGGTCTGGAGCAGGTGGCGGCACAGCAGGCTGTGGGAAGGAGCGTGAACCAAAGCGTGCCCGCCTTTGTGGATGCTCTGCGCCGGGATGGCGTGACGGCGTTCACGGACAAGGCGGGACGGAATTGGAGCCTGCACACCTATGCAACGATGGTCTCCCGCACCACGTCTCGACAGGCTGAAATCCTGTCTGTGGTGACGCAGGACGAGGGGCAGGACTTATATCAGATCAGCTCCCACGGCACAACCTGTGCCCTCTGCGCTCCGTATGAGGGCCGGGTATACAGCAAGAGCGGTAAAGACCAGCACTTCCCTCCTCTTTCGGATGCGTTCGGCAAAGTAGACCCCGCCGGGCCGGATGACCTGACGAACAGCTGGCTGAATATCCACCCGAACTGCCTGCACGCCCTTCGTCCCTGGACACCCGCCGGGCGGACGGAGGAAGAGCTGGAGCAGATCCGGCGCTTTTCTGACCCCACAACAAACCCCTACAGCCGGGACCCGCGCACCAAAGCACAGATCGAGGCCTACCGCAAAAAGGAGCAGGGACGCTCCAAGTGGCTGCGGGATTACCGCCAGTGGGAAAATTACCGCACGGCTCTGGGTGACAAGGTGCCAAAGACCTTTGAGACCTTCCAGCGGCACAAGCTGGCAGATGACGAAAAATATCACAAATGGATGAACGCATACAGAAGCGGAGGTGATGCCGATTGATTGCGTACTATGGAAGCAAACTGAGCCCTCACATGACGGAAACGCCGGAGGGCTTTTTAATTTGCCACGATGTCAAAATCGCCCGTACCGGCACGCAGAACTATCTGGCCCGGGAGATCGGGCTGGACGGAATGCCGGAGCGTGTTCTTCAGGTGACACGAAGCGCCGAGGATGTGTTTGACCCGGCGGCAATTGCCAGTTTTGAGGGCAAAGATGTCACCAACACCCACCCCTCGGAGATGATCGTACAGGAAAATCAGGCCGCCTACTCCAAAGGCCACGCAGAGAATGTGCGCCGAGTGGGTGATTATCTGGTGGCTGACCTGTACCTGAAAGACCCCACACTGATCTCCGAGGTCAAGAACGGGGCTATGCGGGATGTGTCCTGCGGCTATTACTGCCAGTACGAGGCAGACGGTGCAGGATACCGGCAGACCCATATCAGAGGCAATCACATCGCCATCGTGCCCCGTGGGCGCGCTGGCCGTGATGTCGCAATAAAAGATAGCGCCGCCGAACTTCCGGCGGAGAAAGGCAAGGTAAAACACATGAGCAAGAGCAAGAGTTTGCTGTCTCTGTTCGGTCTGGCGGCAAAGAACGCGGCCCCCGAAGAGCTTGACAGCATGGTGGAGACCGCTGCCGCAGCGCTGGATGCAGCACCCGCCGTTCCGGCGCAGGATGCAGACCCCGCTAAAGACACAGATCCCACTGACACCCAGAATACCGCAGTTCTGGACGCGCTGAACAACCTTTCCGGCAAGCTGGATCAGCTGATCGCTGCCAACACCAAAAAGGCAGAGGACAAAGAGCCGGAAAACCTGGACAAGGTGATCGCTGAAATGTCCGGCGAAAAGCCTGACAAGAAGGAAGAGGACGAGGACGAAAGCGGTTCCACCACCGTTTCCGCTGATGACGAGTGCGCAAAGCCTGCCGCCAATGACAGCGGTCTGGCCCTGCTGAAGGCCATGCGCCCCATCATCAACGGCATTCAGGACAAGGCCACCCGTGATGCCCTGTCCAAGACCCTGATCGAGCAGGTCAAGGGCACCAGCTCCGTGGATGCCATCGCAAAGGCTGCGCAGGACAGCGCCGCCGCTGCCGCAAGCGCATCCGGTAAGAACCGGTATGAGCAGTTGTGCCAGGCTTCCCAGTCCGCTTACAACGACCGCAATCCCCACATGAAGAAGGAGGGCTAAATTATGTCCCTGAACACTCAGATTATCGGCAAGACCATGCCCCACGGCTTTGCTGGCACTTATGCCCGTCAGCCGGATATGATCGTCAACACCCGCCCCGTTGGCGGCACCGAAAACATTCCCTTTGGCACTGCCCTGAAGTATGACAGCGGCAAGGTCATCGTGATGGGCGGCGCAGGCACTACCGCTGCACAGTTCGCAGGCATTGCAGGCAGCGAGGTCAAGAGCGCCCTGGTCTATCCTGACCAGAACGGCGGCAAATACGCCCCCGGCGAGGCCTGCAGCGTGTTCCAGCGCGGCAGCATCAACGTGCTGTGCCAGCGCGGGACCCCGGCTCTGGGCGGTGACGTTTACGTCCGCATCGCCAAGACCGCTGACTATGCCACCGCACTGGTCGGCGGCTTTGAGGCGGAAGAGGACGACAAGACCGCCGGAAATTCCGTCAAACTCACCAACTGCCAGTGGGGCGGCGCGGCTGATGCCAACGGCGTGGCCGAGCTGGTCATCCTCACCCGTGCAAACGCCTGATAGGAGGGCTTAGACTATGGCAAACTTCCAGAACGTCGGCACCACCAATGCCGGTACTTTCACCGTAAACAACGCCGGTGCTGCGCTGCCCGGCGGCACTCCTACCATGGACGCGGCTGCTATCCAGAGCGGCAATGCGTTCCTCACCAGCGAGCTGGAAAAGCGTGACCCGCTGATCCGCAAGCCCCTCACCAGCGTCACCTATCCCCGTGATATCCCCATCGAGGTAGGCGGCGGCTGGGTGGATTACGTCTCCGCCATGTCCGTGGCCTACGGTATGGCAGGCGGCTCCGGCGCTTCTGCCGTCAACGGCGGCGGTTCCAACGGCATCCCTGTGGTGCAGGCCAGCGTGAGCAAGGGCGCGTTCAAAGCCCATGTCTTTGCCGCCGCTCTGCGCGTCATGTTCGTGGATATGCAGCGCGCAAACTTCATTGGCCGCAGCCTTGACCAGATGCTGCAGGACGGCATCCGGCTGGCTTATGACAAGCACATGGATCAGAACACCTACATCGGTTTCGACGAGTACGCTACCACCGGCCTTGTCAACAATCCCGATGTCACCAAGACCACTGCCGCAACTTCCGGCACCGGCTCCTCTGCCAAGTGGGCGGACAAGACCCCCAAGCAGATTTTGACGGACATCAACAATGCCATCACTGCCGTGTGGGCTGCCAACGAGTACGACGAGGCAGGCATTCCCAACCACATCCTCATCCCCTACGAACAGTACAGCTACATCACCACAACCATGGTGAGTGACCTGGGCACTGAGACCATCTATGACTTCCTGAAGAAGCACAACGTGGCCGCAAACCACGGCGTGGATCTGGAGATCGTTCCCACCCGCTGGGTCAAGGGCGCTGGTGCTTCCGGCGGTGACCGCATGGTGGTGTACGTCAACAACCGCCGCTTTGTCAAGGCAGACGAGCTGGTGCCCCTGTCCCGCGTGATGAGCGCCCCCAACGTCACCAATGTCTGCTACGACACCGCCTATATGGCAAACGCATCCGAGGTGCAGCTCATGTATCAGACCTCCATGCTGTACGTGGACGGCATCTGATCAGGAGGTGGCAGAAATGGCTTTCGTACTTTCCAAAGCAAACATCATCCTGCCCAGCGCAGACGGCTCTCAGACCTTCCCGCTCCACCGGGAGCAGCTGGTCGAAGTGCCGGGCTGGGCGGCAGAGACGGCCTATTTCAAGGCGCTGGTGGCCGATGGTGACATCGTGCCCACGAACCGCAGTGACAAGGCCGTACAGGATGCCGCAGACAAGCCCGTCCGCAAGAAAAAGACTGCGGACTGGGACAAGCCTGCCGAACCGCAGGAAGACTGAGGAGGCTGCCCATGTGCTGGACGATGAAACAGCAGTTCCAGGGCATTCTTGCGCAGGCCGCAAATCTGGGGCAGAGCGTGGGCAATTACACCTCGGAGCAGTTCAAGGCGGAATACCCGCAGTTCTGCGACGCGGACGGCAATTGCCACCTGCCGGATGCGATGCTGGAAGAGATCGTGAAAATGGCAAATGTCAGCATTCAGCCTGATAAATGGCTGGACAGCTGGCATTATGCCGTGGGTCTTTATGTGGCCCACTACGTCACTTTGCAGCTGCGCACCTATGCGGAGAACACCGCCACCCCGGCACAGGCGGCAGCGTCCGGCGCTCTGGTGGGTGTGGTGAAGTCTGCCACGCTGGGCGACAGCTCCGTGACCTACGACACCAGCGCCCTGACCGCAGGAACAGAGGACTGGGGCGACCTGAACGCCACCACCTACGGTCAGATGCTGGCAAACCGTGCCCGCTTTATCGGTGCGGCCGGAACTTTTGTGATGTGAGGTGCACCCATGAACTGGAGTGACTGGTATACCGACCTGATGGAGATCAGGCGCGCGGAAACCGTGAAGGACGGAAATCTGACCCGCAAGGAACGGAAGGTCGTCCGCTCCGGTGTTCCGTGCCGGGTGTACCGCAGCCAGGACAAGGTCCCGACGATGACCCAGACAGCAGCCAATGTCCAGAAAACGGACAAGCTGGCCTGCGATATCAATGTGGATATCAAGCCCGGTGATGAGCTAGTGATCCACAGAGGGGCGCGGCTGGGGTACGCGCTGCAGGAGACCCGGTATTTTGCCGGGGACCCTGACCTGTACTATGAACCCTTCGGGGCTGTGCTGCCCGGGCTGGCCCACCAGGAGATCACGCTTCTCAGTCAGGAGCGTGTGAAATGAACCTGCAGGAGTACATCAAGAAGCTGGAAGCGGCGCAGGCCGCTTTGCCCGAAATGCTTGCAGATGTTGCCCGCAATGCCACCCTCCGGGCCGTGGAAGCGGCGCAGGATAAGACCCCGCCCACAGCGGACAGCCTGAGCGGAACCAATACCCGCACCGGAGAGCTGAAACAGCACTGGGCAACTGACAGCCTCGCCGAGCCCCGGTTGCAGGGTAGAGAGATCGTCACCGAGCTGAACAACAACAAGGAATACGCCTCTTACGTCAACGACGGCCACCGGATGGACAAGCACTTTGTGCCGGGTCTGTACGCAAACCCCTATACCGGAATGCTGGAATACGACCCGGGCCGCCGGGGCGAGGTGGGCATGATGGTGGGCACGAAAACGACCTACGTTGAGGGCCTGCACATGTCCGATGCAGGGATTGAGGCATACAAGTACACCGTGAAAGTAGAGACAGAAAAAGCCGTGAACAAGCTGGGAGAGATGCTGAAATGAACTTTACGATTACAACGCTGGCCCGGTCTCTGGCGGAGTATCTGGTTCCCTTCCTGCCCGGTGTGCAGATGTTGGAAGACCCTGCACAGCAAGGCGTAGAGCCGCCCTGCATGTTTGTCCAGCAGCGGGGCAGCGATATCAAGCCTTACCCCGGCGGGCGCTGGCTGCGCACCATCCGGCTCGACCTGACCTATCTGCTGGACTATAACCTCACAGACCTGCGCCAGCAGTACAACAAAGCCGCTGAAGCGCTCGATTTCTGCATGGAAACATTCCCTTATTCCGATGGAACAGAAGCGGAAAAGCTCCTGCACGCCTACGAGCGCAGCACGGATATCGACGATGACGGCCTGCATTACAAGTTTGAGCTGCGTGTTTTTGTGGAAAAGCCCGTGGACGCAGTGAAGATGCAGACCCAGACCGTAAACCAGAAGGTAGACCAATGAAACAGGATAATACCCAATACAGCCGGGAAGTGCTGCTGAAAGACCCGCGTTTTGCGGGGTATCAGCCGGATTTTCTGGCTGTTGTTTTACACAAACCGTTTTACACCCTCGCAGAGGCTGAGGCCGCTGTGAAAGAATTTTGGAAGGAGTGACACCTATGGCAGCAGGCGGAACCTGGGCTGTACAGAACAAGGTGCGGCCCGGCATTTACTTCAAATTTCGATCCAAGAACCAGCAGAACCTGACCGTTGGCGACCGCGGCAAGGTCACGATCTGCGAACCCATGAGCTGGGGTCCCGTTGGCAAGGTGATGGAGATCGCCGCCGGAGATGACCTGACCCCCTATACCGGTTACGACATCACAGACGCGCACAATCGCTTTGCATCCATGATCTTCAGCGGCTCCAACCGCACCGCAGCACCCACCAAGCTGCTGCTTTACCGCCCGGCCGCTGCGGACAGCGCAAAGGCCACCGGCGCTATCGCCCCGCTGACGGCCACCGCAAAATTCTCCGGCTCCCGAGGCAATGATATCGTTGTGATCGTCACTGCACTGACGGAACCTGCGGGCAGCTTCCAGGTCTCCACGGTCGTTGACGGTGTGGTGAAGGATCAGCAGACTGGCAAGACCGTTGCAGACCTGACCGGCAATGACTGGGTGGATTTCAGCGGCACGGGCACTCTGGCCGCAAATGTCGGCACCCAGCTTTCCGGCGGCAAGGACGGCGAGGTGAACTCGGCCGCATACAGCACCTACCTGACGAACATCGAGCCCTACAACTTCGATTCCATGCTGTACGACGGCGAGGATGCCACCGTAAAGACCGCGATGGAGACCTTTATCAAGCGCGTGAACACCGAAGTTGGCCGCTTCTCTCAGCTGGTGGAAGCCAATGCCACCAACCCTGACACCCGCTTTATCGTCAACGTGTGCAGCGGTCTTGTGATGAACGATGGAACCACCCTGACCCCGAAGGAAGCCGTCTGGTGGGTCGGCGGTGCGCTTTCCGGCGCGACCTACGCCAACGACCTGACGAATGCCGCCGTTCCCAACGCGGTGGACGTTTCCCCCAAGATGACCCACAACCAGTATGTGGATGCCATCAATGCGGGAAAGTTCGTGTTCAACGCCGATGACGGCACCGTCCGGGTGGAGTATGACATCAACTCTCTGGTCACCTATACCAGCGAGATCGGCGAGGTGTACCGCTACAACCGCACCATGCGGCTGTGCAACACCATTGCCAACGACCTGTACAGACAGTTCGCCCAGAGCTATGTTGGCATTGTGGACAACACCGAGGACGGCCGCCGCCAGTACAAGAGCGCCATCGTCAAATATCTGGATCAGATCCAGGCATCCGGCGGCATCCAGAACTTTGACGGCGAGACCGATGTCATTGTGGAAGCGGGCGAGGCAAAGGATGCCGTGCTCATCACTCTGGCCATCGAGGCCGTGGGCAGCACCAACAAGATCTATATCACTCTGGATGTGGCGTAAGGAGGAACGAAGATGAGTTATTTAATGGCTCAGGACACCCTGAACGGTGCGGAGGGCAAGATCACCATCACCCGGAACGGCCGCATTCTGGAAGCCGCAGGTATGCGGAACATCAAGACAATCGCGGGCATTCAGACTTCGGACATGAAGACCATCGGCACCCGAAAGGTTCAGAAAAAGGCAAACGGTGTCACTCAGACCGGCACCGGCAACGTCTATTTCGGCTCCAACGGCAGCAACCTGTTCACCGATATGGTGCTGAACTACATCGAGAACGGCGTACAGGACCTGTTTGACATCACCATCACCAACCAGGACCCCACGTCCAGCGTGGGCGCGCAGGTAATGGGCTACTATGGCTGCGTACTGACCGGTGATATCCCGCTGTCCATTCTGGACGACGAGGAGGCCATGCTGAGCTACGATTTCAATTTCAGCTATACCAGCGTCAAGCGTCTGGAAGCATTCAAAGACCCTGCCAATCTGGGCAGCAACTGATTTTAGGAGGTATTTTTTATGAGCGCACTTTCTGCATTTCTGAACCCCACCGTCACCACCGAGGAAAAGGAAGTCATCATCTCCAAGCGCTTCCTGGGTGAGGACGGAAAACCTGTCCCCTTTAAGATCCGCTCCCTGACCCAGGAGGAGAACGCTGCCATCATCAAGGCAGCCACCCGGCAGAAAAAGGTGGACGGCCAGTGGCAGGATTCCATTGATGCAAACGAGCTGAGTGCCCGCACCATCGTGGAAGCTACTGTTTTCCCTGATTTCCGCAGCGCGGAGCTGTGTGAGAAATACGGCACCAAAGACCCGGTTCAGGTTCCCGGCAAGATGCTTCTGGCCGGTGAGTTTGGCCGCCTGATCGATGCCGTGAGCAAGCTCTCCGGCTTTGACAAGAGTCTGGACGAAGAGGCAAAAAACTGATCTCCGGGGACAGATGGGATATTGACGTGCTCATCGCATACTATTGCTTCGTCAATCTCAACTGGCCCCCGGGCAAGTACGATGCCCTGCCGGTGCGTGAAAAGGCGCTGGTAAGGGCATTTGCTTTGCGCTCCATGGAGAAGCGCAGAGAGGAGACCCAGCGAATGAAGGAGGCGGGACGAAATGGCTAAAATTCAGGAAACGCTTGTCCTTCAGGATCAGTTTTCCTCTTCCTTTGGCGCATACATTCAGGCCGCACAGAGAGCATCAAGCTCTACCACAGCGGCACAGACCGCAGCCCGGAACTATCAGTCTGTTCTGAACAGCGTTTCTCGGCAGCTGATCTCTGCGAATGCAAAGTTTGAATCGTATGTGGCACAGCAGGAAGAAATGGTAGCCGCTGGGCAGCAGAACACGGAAGCGTTCAAAAAGTTGGACACCCAGACCGAGAAATTAGGCGCAACCATTCGAGGGCTGGAAACGCAGCAGCAGACCCTGACCCAATCCATGAAAGCAGCTGAAAACGCTGCCAGTGCGGCGGCATCGGCCAAAGATGAGGCTGCAGCAGCTACAAAGCGGCTGCAGGAGCAGGAAAATATGGCGCAAAGCGTCACCAACTCCCTGACATCTTCGGTTCTCCGGCTGGCCACGTCCTATGTCAGCATTCAGGGCCTGAAAAAGGCCGTTGACCTGTCTGACAGTCTGGTCTCCATGCGTGCCCGGCTTGACCGAATGAACGACGGCCTGCAGACCACGCAGGAGCTGGAAACGATGATCTACCAGTCGGCCCAGCGTTCCCGGGGCAGTTTTACCGATACCATGGGGCTGGTCTCCCAGCTTGGCACAATGGCCGGTGATGCGTTCAACAGCTCCAAAGAGATCGTGCAGTTCGCAGAGCAGCTGAACAAGCAGCTGGCCCTTTCCGGTGCGTCCGGTTCGTCTGCGCAGGCCGCGATCCTCCAGCTGGAACAGGGACTTGCATCCGGCGTGCTGCGCGGCGATGAGCTGAACAGCGTGATGGAGCAGGCCCCGGCTCTGGCAAAGTCCATTGCAGACTATATGCAAGTCAGCGTGGGCGAACTGCGCGAGATGGGCTCTCAGGGACAGATCACTGCCGACATTGTGAAAAACGCACTGTTTGCGGCGGCCAAGGACACGAACGCGGAGTTTGAAAAGACCCCCATGACCTGGGCGCAGGTCTGGACGGTGGCAAGCAATACCGCCGTCCGGGCGCTTGACCCGCTGCTGACGGCCATCAACTGGGTGGCCAATAACATGGAAAGCATCGCCCCGGCGGCGCTGGCTTTTGCAGCGGCACTTGGCGTTGTTACAATTGCGGCAAATGCAAGTAAAATTGCAACACTTGCCGCATTTGCGGTTCCGCTTGGAATTGCTGCACTTCTTGCTCCTGTTATTTTGGGCCTTGCAAGCGCATTCGTTCGATATGCTGGAAGCGCAAGGGCAGCGGCGGGAATAGTCGCCGGTTCCTTGGCAGAAGCTGGAGCGTTTATTTTTAACTCCGTTCTGCTTCCAATGCAAAATGCATTTGCGGCAGTCGCTAACTTTCTGGCGAATGTGTTCAACAACCCGATTGCAACGATTAAGATTGCGTTCTATGACCTGTGTATCAATGTGATGAACGCATTGAAGGGAATTCTTCAGGCCGCACAAGGCGTGGTGAACCTTCTGCCGGGCGTTGATGTTGATTGGGTGACCCGTGCGGATAACACAATTTCACAGTTTCAAAACGCCAGCAAGTGGGAAGTTTGGACGAACGACTATAAGGAAGTCGTCAAACCGTGGACAGCAAAAGACCTCGATTCCGCTTATGCAAGCGGATATAAGTGGGGATCAAATCTGGGTGCTTCCAGCATGTTTGGAAGCACAGGAACGGGAAATTTGGAAATTCCGCAAGCTACAAGCGCCAATGAGTTGCTGGGCAACATCGACAAGAACACCGGCAAGATCGCAAAGACCGTTGACCTGTCCGATGAGCAGATCAAGATGCTGGTGGATGTGGCGGAGCGCAAGTACGTCAATAACGTCAACCTGACAAGCCAGACCCCCATGATCACCGTGCAGGGGCAGAACACCGGCAACACCGAAAAGGATGCCCGAAATCTGGCAGACACCCTGCGGGACGTTCTGGTGGATCTGATGAACGCAGGCAGCACCGTCACCGTGCAGTAAGGAGAAAGAGATGTCCCTGTACAAACTTTATTTTTCCAGCGGCGCAACGGTAATCGCCCTGCCCATCAACCCGGAAAAGCTGCCGGAGACCCTTTCTGCTGACAACGGAACCTATAACGTGCTGGGCCTTGGCCCTATCATGCAGCCCCGCACGCCGAACCTGCGTACTGTGTCCATTTCGGGCCTGCTGCCCGGGCGGCGGCTGCCGGGCCAGACCGGCATTCATCTGCCCCCGGCGGTTTATATGGCGTTCTTCACCACCGCCATGAAGAAAAAGTCCCCCATCGTCTACACGCCCGTCCGGTTCTATGAGAACGGCGTTCCGTTCCTAGGCCCGAGCCTGGGCTTCCGGTGCCTCGTTACCAGCTTCAAGGCAGAGGAGCGCGGCGCGGAGACGGGGGATTTCTATTTTGACCTGAGCCTGACCGAGTACAAGGATTACTCCCCACAGAGGGCTGTTGTGCAGGGCGATGGCCAGACCGGAACCTTTTCCCCGGCCAGCATCGTCTCTGAAGTGGCCAGCGTGGCCGCACGGGCTGTTTCGGCAGTCACAGCGGTAAACGCTGCGGCAGATGCGGCGGGCTCTGTAAAGCTCTCTCTGACCCCCACCAGAAGCACCCCTGCAGACAAGCTTGTTGTGGGGGCCAGACGGAAAGCCACCGGGAAGGTCTACGGCACCGGCAGCGGGGAGGAAGTTCTGACCAGCATCCATGGCCAGATCGTTGTGGTGCGGCGCATCATCGACCGCGCCCGGCCCTGCCCCGTCTGCGTGGCAGACACCGGCGGCACTGTGCTGGGTTGGATGCCGGAGAACAGCCTGCAGGAGGTGGAAGGATGACCTATGAATTTTTGGCCGCTCAGAAAGCCACCGGGAACACCCTGAACCTGACGAACAGCACCACGCAGGTGGTCTGGTCTACCCAGCGCACCGGTCAGCCGGGCAAGCTGACCTTTACCTATCTTCGCACCCCGGAATCCAAGCTGGAAGAGGGAGACGCGATCCGCTTCTCCGTGGACGGCCAGCTGCAGTTTTACGGTTGGGTGTTTAACCGTGGCTTTGACCGCTGGGGGCCGGTGGACGTGGTCTGCTATGACCGCATCCGGTATCTCAAGGCCAATGCCAGCTACTCCTTCTACGGCCAAAGTGCCGGAGACATCATCCGGCAGATCGCGGAGGACTTTGAGCTGGACGTGGGAGAACTGGCGGACACCGGCTATAAGCTGCCCTCTCTCATCATGCAGGACAAAAGCTGCATCGACATCATCAACACCGCCTTGCAAAAGACCCTGCTCAACACCGGCAAGGTCTTTGTGTTTTACGATTCCGGTGACGGACTGACCCTCAAAGAGGCCAACGACCTGAAAACCGACATCGTCATCGGTGATTACAGCCTGATGACGAATTACACCTTCGATTCCTCCATCGACACCCAGACCTACAACAGCATCAAGCTGGCCCGGCCCAATCAGAAGACGGGAAAGGCGGATGTTTTTGTGATAAAGGATTCGGAACACATCGGAAAGTGGGGCCTTTTGCAGCTGTATCAGACCGTGAACGGGGCCGCCAACGACGCTCAGGTAAAGGAACAGGCGAAAGTAAGCCTGGAATATTACAACCGGGTATTGCAGCAGCTCAATCTCTCTTCTCTGGGCGTTCCGGGCCTGCGGGCCGGGTCGCTGATCCTGGTGAACTTGTCCGATCTGGACGGCGAACCGTTCAAACGGTATGTCATGCTGGAAAAGGTGGAGCACACCTTCAAAAATGACGAGCACACCATGGAACTGGAAGCAAAAGCACTGTAAGGAGGGAGAAGAGTGGATTTACTGGCAGTATTGCAGGAGATCTACCGGCAGACCAACGATGCCGGGCAACCCACAGACCTGCAGATCGGCACAGTGACAAAAGCCCCGCCGGACGATGATGAGCTGGAGATCCAGATCAGTGAAGCAATGGCCCCGCTGAAACAGGCTGTGCTCTATCTGGCAGAGCCTGTCATTGAAAAGAAGATTCCCATCCTGCGCCACCGGCACGAGATCAAGATCCTGCTGCACAAGCACGCAACACCATCCGGCCCCAGCGAGGACGCGTTTACGGCTCCGCCCTACTTCACGGAGTGGTCAGCCCTGCCGGATGGATTTGATGCAGAAGTGCAGGCAGAAAATTTTGTGGGCTGGGAAAACGGCGCTGCGCTGCCTTTGAGCAAGGACAAAAAGTACATCATCCTGAACCCGGCCCTGAAAGTCGGGGACAAGGTGCTGCTGCTCCGCGTTCAGAGCGGCCAGAAGTTCATTGTGCTTTCCCGAGTATACGGAGGTGAATCGTAATGGCTACGCTTCCCACAGGCGCGTTCATCAACCTTTCCGGCGGCGTGGAGTACGTTTCTCAGCCGTCCAGAACCTGGTTCATTGACCAGACATCTGGCCGCATCGTCGGGGAATGCGATGGGTACGAGGCTGTAAAACAGGCCGTGACCATCATTCTGAACGTTGAACGTTATCGCTGGCAGATCTTCCGCTCTTACAGCGGCATGGAGTGGGAGGGGCTGCTGGGGCAAGACCCGGGCTATGTGGCTGCCGAACTGCAGCGCCGCCTGGAAGAGGCCCTGACCGTGGATGACCGGGTGACCGGCGTGAAGGATTTCTCTTACACGGTGCAGGGACAGGCCCTGACAGCATCCTTTACCGTCTCCACGATCTACGGCGAAATGCAGGCAAGCACGGAGGTGAATACCGCAGCATGATCGATTTTTCTACCGCACAGTACCGGGCGATTCTGGACTATATGCTGTCTCAGATCCCGGACGACTACGACAAGCGGGACACAAGCCCAATCCCAACGGCTCTTTCTCCCGCCGCCTATGTCTTTGAGGGATTCTTCCTTTCCCTGAACATGGTACAGCGGCAGGCATTTTTCCAGACGGCCACCGGCAGAGCGCTGGATCTGCTGGCCCCCATCGCCAGCGTTACCCGCAAGCAGGCCACGGCGGCGGTGCGAAAAGGCGAGTTCAATATTGATATCCCGCTGGGCAGCCGGTTCTCTACCATCAACGGAGCGGACAGTATCAACTTTATTGCGCTGTCCGCCTTGGGTTCCGGGCACACCTACCGACTTCTGGCAGAAACGCCCGGCACAATCGGCAACGACTACACCGGCCCTATCCTACCCATCGACACCATTCAGGGCCTGACTTCTGCCCGGATCTCGGATATCCTGACACCCGGAGACGAGACCGAGACCGATGACGAATTCCGCGCCCGCATCGAGGCGGCGATGAACAGCCGCTCCTTTGGCGGAAATGTGGCGCAGTACAAGGAGGAAATCGAGAAGCTGGACGGCGTGGGCGCTGTGCAGGTCTACCCGACATGGAGAGGCGGCGGCACGGTGCTCTGCTCCGTTCTGGGTGCGGACTGGCTGCCTGCATCCGCCGACCTTGTGCAGACCATTCAGAACGCCATCGACCCGATGCCAAACTCCGGGCAGGGGCTCGGTCTTGCGCCCATCGGTGCAAAGGTAACGATTACGGCCCCGGAGAAGCTGGAAGTTTCGGTCACCGCATCTGTGACGCTCCTGCCCAGCTACTCGTTGGACACAGTTCGCACCGCAGTACGGGAGGCGTTGGAGGCATATCTGCTCAATGTACGGAAAAGCTGGGCGACCAATATCAGCAAGACCGGCATTGAATATAGCGCCAACGTCTACACGGCCCGCGTGTCTGCGGCCATCGTCACGGCAGAGGGCGTGGTAAACGTGACAAACGTCCAGCTGAACGGATCAGCGGACGATTTGATTCTGACAGAGACAGGCGAACGGCAGCAGGTCCCTGTGGTTGGGACGGTGACGCTGCATGAAGCTTGATCTTTCGCACGACCTGCTTCCGCTGCTGCCGCCCATCTACCGGGAAGTGCAGGACTATCAGCAGATCTGCACTGCTGAAAAAGCGGAGTTTGACCTGCTGGCCGGTTCCGTGGAAGGGGTTCAAAGCAACTTTTTTTTCCAGACCATGGACGAGGATTCCGTTGCACAGTGGGAAAAGGTGTTTCACATCGTGGCTGTCCCGGAAAAGGAATCTCTGGCGTTCCGCAGGCAGCGTGTAATGACCCGCATTGCGACCCGCCCGCCCTACACACTGGGGTTTCTGTATCAAAAGCTGGATGAGCTGATTGGCGCGGGTAGATGGACGTGCTCCATCACATACCCGCTCTACGAGCTGAGGCTTGCGACGAGCGCAAAGAACCAGTCGTACTACGACGAGGTAACGCACCTGATCAACCAGATCAAGCCCGCTCACATCGTCTTTATCAGTATGCCGTACCTCAAGACCGGGATCCTGATCACAGAGCAGGTCGATGTGCAGAAATACGATTATCAGTATCGTCTGGGCGGCTGGGCCCTTGGGAAAAAGCCGTTTGCCGAGCTCGGAGGATGGACGACCGCAAAGGCTGCTGCATCGCCGACACTGACGCGGACGCTTCTTCTGGACGTGGCCCACAAGGCGGCAGAGCTTGCCACGACGGCACGGCTCAACCGCGCAACGACCGTGAAACCGCTGAAAAGCGTTATTGCATCTGCGACACTGCAGGTGGGTTCTGAAACGTTGATGATCGCGGGTGAGAACCTGAAGCTGGAAGCATCCATTGAACCGGAGGCAGGTAATTCGACCGTCAACCACTATGAGCTCCTGAACGATGCGGGAGAAACGCTGTACGCATCGGACTGCTATTTTGGCATTACCGAAAAAACGGACGTGGACGTAAATCTCTCTATTCTGGAGGGCGCGGACACCGTGCTGGCAAGCGGAAGCCGGTATCACTATCTTCTGGGCAGCTGGCTTTTGGGCAAGGATGCCTTTGCGTCACCGGGACAAAATTATTTTGTCCCGGTGACGGCCGCCGCGCCCGCTTCTGCATCTGTGACCCCGCTGTTTCTGGCAAGCCTTGCCTCGTACCTGGCGGATCACATCAACATGGTGCAGCTGAACGGCAATTATACCGTTCCGAACCTTGCAAAGAGCCTTTCCGGTGCGGCAGTCACGCTGCAGTATGAGCTTCTGCCATCGGAAAAGATCACAAAAGTCTCTGCTATCTCCGCGCAAGATGCGTTCGGAGCCGCCCTCACACAGGACGATGTTAGCATCGAAACCACGTCCAGAACAAAGCTCAAACACACCATTATTTTCAAGGAGGGAACATTGCTTTATGGCGGATGATATCCTGAAAAACATTCCTCTTCCCGCTGATCTCCCGGAAAATTGGACATCCGGTCAGATCATCGCCCCGACCGGCGCAGAAGCTGGCCTGGACGACCAGCACGGGTACAATTACCTGATGAGGCAGGTCAACAACGCACAGAAGGCGGCAAAGGAGCTGAATAAGGGCAAAGCAGACTCCGTCGTTCCACATGATCTTTTTATTCCGATTACGGGGTGGCAGACAGACACAGAAGTTGCAGAGTACCCGCATTACATTGACATTACAGCTGATGTTACGTCCACGACTGTGGTATCTGTCAGCATCGACCCTGCAAGCGCAGACGTAGCCGGTAAAGCTATGCTTGTAAACCCCGAAACCCGAGCCGGAGCTATCCGTATCCGTGCACACAACATTCCGACTGCGGAAATTTCCGCCCGGTGGTATCCCATCAAGTATGGTGGCCAGTTCTATGGTGACGGCTCAATCTATTCCAACTTCCTGCTTGCGGCACATCCTGTGGGTAGTATCTATCAGACCATCAGCCCGGAAAACCCGGCTGTGACATTTGGCGGCGGCACGTGGGAAAAGATTGCGCAAGATAGGGTGTTAATGGGTGCAAGCAGCACGCACCCAGCTGGCACAACGGCAGAGGCAGGACTGCCGGACATTACGGCTAAAGTGACCAGTCAGTATGGCATTTTTAATTCCGACTCAGAAGGAGCGTTTTACTTCTTGGAAGGGGCCCATTTCAACTATCCAACATCGGGACTAGGCGGCACGTTAATACACGACCTTCGTTTTAGTGCCTCCCGTTCCAACCCCATCTACGGCGCATCCGATACCGTCCAACCCCCGGCATACTTTACTTACACTTGGCTTCGTACCGACTGAAAGGAGAAACCAATGGCACTAGGAGAACTCAAAAATGGCATTGGCCCTGATGCCTATGCTATCTATCAGCAAGTCCTTGCGGCGGTAGTCGAGCGAGACCACCCCGTGGGCAGTCTGTACATCAGCGAAAACGCAACCAGCCCTGCCGAGCTTTACGGCGGCACATGGGAACGAATTGAGGGCAGATTTATCATGGGTGCAAGTGATACCTACCCGGCAGGGAGTACGGGAGGTAGCGCGACGAAAACCATAGCTAAAACAAACCTCCCTAATGAGAGAATTAAAGTGTATTCGTTATACACGAAAGGTTCTGAAGGAAGCGAATTTGATGCTGTATCACTCGAATACACACACAGCGATGGAAGCGGTGATTTTTCGCGTACAGGAAGAACAGACCCACTAGGTGATGGAACACCGCTTAACATATTACCTCCCTACTACTCCGTGTACATCTGGCGCAGAGTGGCATAACTGAAAGGAGACTTTATGAAAATCATCGACAGTAACGGCGTAGAAATCTCCAGCCCCGACCTGACGAAAGGCTACCTCAAGCCCGATACCCAGATCATCCACCACGATGATGTGGCGGGCGTGGAAGAGGTCAGCCACTACGAGACCATCCGTGAATATCCAAACGGGGGAAAAGACGTAAAGAAAGTCGTGGATGTCAAAGCAGTTCCGGCTCAGGGAGCCTACGACGAAGAGGTGGAGGTACAGCGGTACATCCTGTACACCGCCGAAGAGCTGGCTGCACAGGAAAAGGCCCGCAAGGAAGCAGAGGAAAAGGCACAGCTGCCCACCGCAGAAGAGCGCCTTGCTGCTCTGGAAGCGGCTATGCTTGACCTGCTGGCCGCACAGTAAGGAGGATGTTATGGTTTTGTTTTATGTGACCCAAATCAAACTGCATCGCTTTGACGGCGCTTTTACCATCGACAACGTGCCTGACCGGTACAAGGATGCCGTGATGAAAAAGCTGACGGAGGAGGGATTTTATGAGGTGGAAAGTAATGCTTGACTTCCTGCGGGATATTTTCTCGGCGCTCTCCCACGCTGCCGGTGACAGCGCCGACAAGGAAGAGCCTGCTCCTGCACCGGACGTGTCCACTGTGGACACCGTGACCGGGTGGTCAGGGGAACCGCCTTACCGCTATGTGGACGTGAGCCGGTATCAGGGCACCATCGACTGGGCACAGGTGGCAGCGGCTGGCTACAAGGGGGCCATGCTCAAGACGGTATCCACCAACCGCAAGTTCTCCAAACGGGCAGACGGCCTGTACATCGACCCGACCTTTGAAACGAACTACCGCAATGCCCGGGCTGCCGGGCTGGACGTGGGCGTGTACTACTACACCTACGCCACCAACAAGGACATGGTCAACGCAGAACTCTCCCTGCTGCGTCAGGCAGTCTGCGGCAAGGAACTGACCCTGCCTGTGGCTGTGGACGTAGAGGACAACAAGCTCGTCAGTCTGGACAAGCAGGACTTGACCGACCTGACCGCCTATGCTCTGCACGAGGTGGAACAGATGGGCTTCTATGCCCAGCTCTACACCTACACCAGCTTTGCAAAGGCACATCTCTTTGTGGGCGGCGCGGCTCTGCACCCTTATGACGTATGGCTGGCCGACTACACCGGCAAGACCCCGAAGGTGGATTTCAAGTACAACGCCCACCAACACACCAGCGAGGGCCGCGTGCCGGGCATCTCCGGCAACGTTGACCTCAATGTGACCGAGCTCAACTACCCCCGTATCATCCGCAAGAAGGGCCTGACCCGTCTTCGGGAGGGCGCATGAGCGATGCAATCATCGTAGCCATTATCACCGGCGGTCTGAGCCTGATCGGCGTGATCGTCTCTAACATCCACACCGCCCAGAGCATGGATACCAAACTGGACAAGCAGCAGGCTGTGACCGAAACCAAGCTGGAAGAGCTGACCCGGGAAGTTCGAACACACAACAATTTCGCTCAGCGCATCCCGGTGCTTGAAGAACAGATGAAGGTGGCAAACCACCGCATTGCAGACCTCGAAAAAGAGAGAGGAGAGTAATACATGGCAACAATCAATAACATTTTGAGCGTCATTCCTGCCCCTGTGGCTCTCGTACTCATGCTGGGCGGCTTTGCGTTCTACGCCCTGGGCTGCATCCGGCTGGGCTATGGCGCGGCTGTCAAGGGCACTGTGCTTGACCTGATCGAGCAGGCAGAGCACGAGATTCAGGGCACCAAGCGCGGCGCAGAGCGCAAGGCGTGGTGCGTCAAGATGCTCCGGGCCGCCCTGAGTACCAGCAAATACGGCAGGCTCATCAGCTGGGCCATCACCGATGAGACCATCGGCATCGTGATCCAGTTTTTCTTTGACCGCATGAAAGCGGCACTTGAAAAGCAGTAAGGAGGATATCATGGCAAGCACTACATACGAGCATTTTGTTGACACCAACAAAATGTACGCCGCACAAGAGCAATTTCGGCACGTCACGAAAATGGTCTGCGCACGTTTTCGTGGCCTCACGAAAACATACCATTTTGCCGACGTTGTCAAAATGGTGACGTTTTGTCACCGGTTTTCCGCGCTTTGCAATATGGTGCGCAACTCCGGAGAGCTGCCGCAGCCTTTCTGGCTCGGTGCTGCCTGTGGCGGCGGCTCGTGTGGTGCTGCCACTGTGCCTGCAAGGGCTTGACCGACAGCAGATGACCGCAACCATCAAAAGCGCACCGCTTGGGAGGGTAGACCGTAAGATAGCCTTACTGCGGTACGTTGAGCGGCTCCCGCTGCCGGACATTGCAGCACAGACGCATTACAGTCGTAGGGCTGTATGCTATCACCTGAAAGTGGTGCTTTCAGCACTTGAATCGAACACATAAAAATCCCCGGTGCTCTATCCATGCGGAGCACCGGGGATTTTTACTTTTTTGCGTATTTTTCCTTATACTCTTTCCACGATTGTATGGCGTGCTTCGGCTCACAGTCTGGGCAGTACTTTTGAAATCCATTTTTTAAGATAAAAGGCTTCCCACAGTCAGCACACGAGTATTCTTCTCCAAGTTTTCTTGCCGTCCCGTTTTTTCGTCTCTGAGCACAAAGACGATTGCTTTCTCTTTTGGCCTTTTTTCTACACTCAGGGCATCGGAGAGCTTTTTTTGAGCCTGCAACAAAATGCGCGCCGCAGTCAATACAGACTGCTTCAAAAGAAAAACATGAATTTCCTTTTACGCCGTGCAACTCTTTTATGACTTCTTTGCATTCTGGGCAGTAAACGGTAAACATATTTCCTGTAAAAGATTTTCCGCATCTTTTACAGGTGCATTCCTTTGGCACATCTGTCACTTTGATGCACCCACACGATTTTGCGTTCCGGATGCTTCCCCAAAGCATAATTTTTTCGCATCCGCAATGAGAGCAGCGCACTTTCCAGCAGGTTAGCAAGTTTCCGGACTTACTTTTTCTTGATGGGGCCTCTGCGATGACTTCAAGCGCCCCGTGTTTTTCCCCGATGTGATTTTTCTTCGGCGGCATCTCTTACACTTCCTTCACTTTATGCATCACAACAGGTGTCTCTGCGTCTCCAGCACCAACAAAAATCGGAGAAAGCCATTTCAGTACCAGCTTTCTTTTATCCGGTTCAGACTTCGAGCCTGTCCAGAAGTGGTGCCAGTGCCCACGGCGCATGTGCGGCCGCTTCTGCTGGTGGCTGACAGTGCGGGCCGGGGCATCATGCAAGAGCTTCCCTGACGGAAACCGCAGCCCACACTACAATCATAGTTAAGGTTATAGCAGATTATAATGCTCAGCTAGCAAAAACCGGACGTATGCCGGACACGCACGCTTTTCACAGCACCAGTCCTGCACGGATCGCAGCGGGATGCCCGCCTGCTTTGCAAAAGCTGTCTGCGACATTCCGGTGCGTGAGACCAGTTCCCGCATGGACAAGTGCGCCAGCTCCCAGATAGAGGACAGCCTATCCTTCTCAGCGTCCAGATCAACGCAGTCAGAAGCGTCGTCCGGTACGGTCATAGTCACATTGTTAAGGAATAACATCCGGGAAATTTCCGGGTCGGTAGCCATAATAAAAAGTTCGGCAGTAGTATACATGGTGCCCTCCTTAGTCTTTGCCGATACCGGCAAGTTTAATTACAGATGCGTACTGCGGGTCTTTCTTTCAATCGTACTCGTGCTCGGTGCGAAACTCTTCGCTCTGGATTGCATCGAAAAACTCGTAAGGGTCCATCCGCTCGCACTTGACTACCATCATGGCACATTTCTTGTACCACTTTCCGTCTTCTTTGATGCCGCACCCGTTGGCACTCCACACGGTTCCGTTTTCGGTGTTGTACTTGTAGATAGCACTGATCATCATAATTTTTTCCTCCCGATTTGGTCTATTGCGTCCATGCTACCTTTTTCGGTGTTAGTAGATCTCAACACCCAGCTTCTCAGCGGCGGCTTCAACGACTTCTTCAAACGAGGGGCCGCGATTCGAGTCGTTCCAGTCGTAATCGCCAGCGGATGCAGCTTCCCACTCTTCTTCCATGTCAGCTGCCTTGCACAGCTCGGTGCACAGATCGTAATCCCAGACATCGGACTTGCGGATATCAGCGGCGATTTCAATAGCGTTTCTCATAATCTTGTACCTCCATTGCTGTGTGCTTGTGTTTTTCACTGTCTTTATTATACACGCATTGCGTGTATATGTCAAGGGATTTTTGAAAATTTGCGCACTCCTTGCACTCTCCTTGCGCACTCAGGATATACGGGAGAGGTACACTGGTGCTACAAGATCAAGAAAGGACGGGGAAGCTTTATGGCATATCCTTTTGGCGGCTGGCAATCGAACCCTTACAGTGGGATGCCACCGATGGGTTTTGGGCAAGGCCAGTATCAGCAGCAAATGGCCCAGCAGGCCACTCCACAGAGCGGGGGACAAAGTCCCTTCACGATGGTGCCGACAATCGCGGATGTGGACAAGGTCATGGTGCAGCCCGGAGAAACGCGCTGGATCATGGTGCAAAACGAGCCTGTCATGGCTGTCAAAAAGGCAGACACGATGGGCTATGCGTCCGGCGAGTACTACCGCCTGACAAAGATTGACCCGGCGGCGATGCAGACACCGGCAGAGGCGCAGTATCTGACCTCTGCACAGGCAGATCAGAAGATACAGGCTGCCGTAAAGGCCGAGGTGGAGCGCGTGATGGCGCAATATCAGACGGTCCCGGCGGCTCCTGCAAGGCCCGCACGGGCGAAGGAGGGTTAAGGTATGGCAAATCCTTTGATGCAGTTCCTGGGCGGCTCTTCCGGCCCATCCATGCCCGGCCCGATGGGAAATGTGCTGCAGCTTCTCCAGCAGTTTCAGCAGTTCCGCTCCGCTTTCCAGGGAGATCCCCAAAAGCAGGTGGAAGAGCTGCGCAAGTCCGGCAAAATGTCAGATGAGCAGTACCACCAGCTGGAAGCGATGGCAAAGCAGATCATGCCTTTCATCAAGTAATCGAAAAATCGTGGCCACGATTTGAAATAATTTCACTATTCGCAAGAAAGGAAATCAACTATGGATAACATGTCTTTGAGCGATATCGCTGCCGTGACCCGTGGCAAAGATAACGACGGCTGGGGCCAGGGCGGCGCGTGGTGGATCATCATCCTCTTCCTGTTCGTCTTTATGGGCGGCGGTGGCCTGTGGGGCAACCGTCAGGGCGAGTTTGGACAGTACGCCACCGCTGCAAGCCAGCAGGAAATTCTTTTCGGCCAGCAGTTCGGCCAGATCAACGACCGGCTGACCAACATCGGCAACGGTATCTGTAATCTCGGCTATGAGATGCAGGGAGGCATCGGCCAGCTGGGTAAAGAAGTTGCTCTGGCTCAGGCAGGCACCAACACCACCATCCTGCAGACCGGCAACGGCATCCAGGCACAGCTTGCTCAGTGCTGCTGCGACAACCGGCTGGCAACGGCCAATCTGGCCGCTCAGATGGACAAGCAGACCTGCGCGATCAATTCCAACATTGACGCAAAGTTTGCCGAGCTCCAGAAGCAGCAGTATGAGCAGACCATCGCGGCCCAGAATCAGCGGATCAGTCAGCTGGAACTGGCCTCCCAGATGTACGGCGTTGTGAAGTACCCCAACGGCTACTCCTACAATGCGGGCCCGAGCCCCTTCTGCGGCTGCAATAACGGCTGCGGCAACATCTAACACATACGCCCTTTAGGCGAGGATTGGCGGGGCGGCAAAGGCTGCTCCGCCTTTTATATAAGGAAGGAGATTTTTATGTCTAAATCTGCGATTTATACCGCCAACACCTCGGCTCAGACCGTAGCGGTAAACGATGTTATCCCTGTCGGCACCACTTCCCGGCGGTTTGGTTGCAACATTCGGCAGGACGGCAACACCATCACCCTGCTGGGTCAGGGCTACTACCATGTGACCGTGTCTGCTACACTGGCTCCCACGGCTGCGGGCACTGTGACCCTGACCGGCCAGAAGGACGGCGTGGCTGTCATCGGCGCTACTGCTTCTCAGGCTGTGGCCGCTGCGGCTGCGCCGACCAATCTGGCGCTGACTTTCCTGATCCGCAATGCGTGCGGCTGCGAAAGCTCTATCCTGAGCTTCCTGCTGACTGGTACTGCTGCCGCGGTGAATAATATGGCTGTGGCCGTGGAAAAACTGTAAGGGGGAGGATCTAGCTATGATGGACGAAGCAAAGTTTGCAGGGTATAAGGACACGCTTGTTCATGCTGCAAAGCAAATGGCCGAAGAATACAGCGATGCGATGAACTACGCAAGCATGGCAATGGACTATAAAACTGTCTGCCCCTACGCTTCTTCTGAGTGGTATAAGCTCTCTGGGGAAGAAATGGAGCACGCTGACGCAAACCGCCGCATTGCACAGAAAATCCTTACCGGCGTTGACAGCGAGGATTCTGCGGCTGGCGTAGAGCTGCATCACATGTGGAGCATGGCGGAAGACCTCGTTTCCGGACTGTGCGAAGCTGTTACAAAAGAACGCTCCGCATACATGCGTTGAATTTTTGCAACATTTGTTGTAAGATAAGGCGGACGATTTATCGCTTTTAGAATACGCCATAAGCAAACAACAAGCTAACATTTATTACAAAAATAGCATAAATACGAAAAATATTATTGATTTGTAATCAGTGGGTTGCAGGTTCAACTCCTGTCACCAGCTCCAAAAAATGCCGTTCATTCGTGATATTGAATCACATGAACGGCATTTTCTTTTGTGAAAACACGGCAAAAAGCGGTAATAATCCGGAATAAACTAACAAACAGGCTAACAAAATCAGTATTTCATCTTTTGCATCTCCTGTAACAAGTATGTCGGGTCGTTGTGGGAAACGTACTTGTTTGCTGTGGTGGAAAAATTTTTGTGGCCGAGGATAGCCTGCACGGCAGTTTTTTCAAGACCGCACTCCACCATTTTGCTGCTGGCCGTGTGGCGAAGGGTGTGCGGGTGCACGCCATCGATCTGACACTCCTGCATCAAGGCCCGGAACTTTGTGGCCACGTTTCTCTTGTCCAGCTTCGTTCCAGCCTTGGAAGGTATCAGCCACTTGCACCCGCTGTCCATCATCCAGAAGGCGATGATCTTGTAAATGGGATCGAGGATGGGGATGATGCGGTTTTTGCCCGCTTCCGTTTTCTCACCGCCCTGCATGTAGTGCTCTTTCAGGTACACGTTCTCGCAGCGCATGGAAAGCAGCTCATCGATGCGCATGCCGGTATAGAGAAGCACCATAGCAATCTGTGCTGTCTGACCAAAGCGCTTGTCGGTCTGATAGGTGCTGATCCGGGCAATCTCGTCCGCCGTAAGGGTACGCTCTGCCTTTCCGGCTGCGGCAGGAAGGTGAAGGAGCTGGGCATAGTTCTTGTTTATGATGTCCTGGGCCATGGCCCACTCACATAGCTGGCTGAAAAGGGTGCGCTGCTTCTCGCACGAGCTGCGGGAGAGACCGTCTGCGACCATCTGGTCTATGATCTGCTGATAGTCCTCCGCTTTCAGGTCTCGCATTTGTCGGCTGTACAGCGGAGCGGATTTTTTGAAAGCCAGCTCGTATCCATTTATCATGTCCCGGCTGAGACTTGAAAACTTCGGCTGTGCCCTCCATTTTTCATAGGCATCCGCAAAAGTGCATTTCAGGCGCTCTGCCGGGGTGTTCTGGGCGTTGTATGCGTCAAGCGCCTGGACGGCTTCTCCCGGCGTTCCGTATGTGCCCAGCACTTCCTTTTTCCCGGTCACGGCTACATAGGGCCTTGCCCGGACCCCTTTCAGCTTGTACACGCTGCCGCTGCCCTTTGGACGGCGGCGCTTTTTTCTATGCACGGGAGCGGTCGTTGCATCCTGCTGCTTTCCGCACCACGGGCAAAATAAAGCCTTGTCCGGGATGTTTACATGACATCTGACACACTTCATGCGCTACTCCTTTCTGCGCCCTATATAGCCCAAAGCGCCGTTCTCTGACGCTGCGCGCCCGGATTTGTAATTGATCTTCAAATCCTCCATCGGGGGATGCGGCTCGTCCGGGCACGGGTCAAGCCCTCTGATCTGGGCAAAGCTGTACTGATCGATGATGGTGCCGCACACGCTGACCCTGTTGTTGAGAGGGCAGTGGAGGTTTGCAGCTATTTCAGAGATAACTGCAGGCGGGCTGCTCCCGTGTCGGCCTTTGAGCACGAACAGCAGAAGCCGCCGGGAGAGCGGTGGAAGTGCCTGCACCAGCGTGTGAAGCTCCTTGTCTATGGCCGCGTCTTCCTTCTGGCTGTCTGGCACTGCGTACAGATCCGGGTGCATAACTTCCATAAACACCGTGATGGGGGACACTCCGCAGGCTGCGCACCAATCCATGATCTCGTCACTGTCTGGGCTTGTGTCTCCTTTTTCCCAGCTTTGCACCGTCCGCTCTCCCTTCTGGATGCGGATCGCGATCTCTCTTTGACTTAGCCCGGCGGATACCCGCGCTTTTGAAAGCGCCTTCCCAATTTGAGCAGCGGTAAAATAACTCATACTTATCACCCATAAACGCAGCGTGTTATAAAAGAAAAATGGCGCAGAAAAACTCTGCGCCATTCGACAAAAATTACACCAATTTCATTTTCCTCTGGCGCATGGTAGAATCTGGTACATAAGATGTAAATATTACCAAAAACAGGAGGAAAATGAAATGAAAAACAGTCAGACGATCAGCATGGACCCCGATATGACCATCATTGACGGAATGCCCGCCAGCGTGCTCACCGGCACGCGGCCCACTCCAAAGCCCTGGGAGGAATGATCTATGGACAAGATGCAGAGCTTTTGCACCCACATCCGCGCCGCCCTGGCGTGCTATGAGGATATGCCGCCCGAGTGTCAAACCCGGGCCCGCTTCTATGTGGTCCGCAAGGCGGAAAGCGTCCGGCGCTTGCTGGATGCCGCCAACTGCCCCGGCGGGGAGCTTGCTGGGGAGCTGCTGCAGAAGATGCAGCGGCTGGACGACTCCAAGTGAAAATCTAACTATTTTCAGAAAAAATCGAATTTATTTTGTGATATCTATTGAATACTACAACTGAAAGATGTATAATGCATTTGTGATAGAAAATTATCTATCTTTCTGTTGTACTTTCTTCCGAAGCAGAATGGATTCACGGTATTGCTGTGCGGGGGCAAGTTCGACGAACTCAACGGATTTGTCAAAGTTTTCTTTCACAACCTTTTTGATTTCTTCAAGCGTTACATTAAAGAACTCCCGCCGCTGGTTTACGAAGTTCAGTTTCCTGTCCGCAAATGCATTGTGCAGAGCAGCTTCCAGCTTTGGCGCATCGTCAGAGAAGATCATTGCGTGAACATCGAAATTGAACGGAACGGAAGCGTCTCCCAATTCGTCCACGCGATCCTGAGGGTCGAGCCGCCGGGTCATTCCGATTTTGTACACATTCTCTCCGAATGCTCCGATGTTCGAAATGATGTATACATATCCGGCACGCTGATTTGCCTGACGGTAATCCACGTCTGCGAACTCCTTGTCGATCTTCTGGAGCTGACTCTCGATGATGCTCTTCTTTTCTTCGATGGCGGCTCGATCCTCTTCGGAAGCGGCATCCAGCTGGGCGTTTACCTTTGCAAGAGCATTATTATAGTGCTGCTGCTCTTTTTCGAGCTTTTTCCGAGCCTCTTCGATTTCTCTTGCGAGCTTGGCCTCTTCCCGCATCTGGGCTCTGGCTTCCCGCTGCTCTTCTTTTTCTTCCTGCTTTTTCTGGGCGTACTCAAAAGCGAGATAAAGCTCTTCCAGCTTTAGTCGGTAGTAGGAAGGGACAATGGAGACCCCCATGATCGTTCCCAGCTTTGTGATTGCCTCCTGAGAGGATGTGATGCGCTTTTCTGCGGTTTCCACGTTGTTGTATTTGACGTGCTCGATCACGTCATCACATTCAGCGTTGAACGCCCGCAGAAGCAGCTTCTGCATGTCGGCCACCATCTTTTTGCCCTTGGAAGCGTTTCCGTTGACCGTCCAAGTCTGGGAGCCGGTGACGGCAGAGCCATTGCGAACCATATCCTTCTGCAAGGCTCTGATCTCCATCATTTTAGCCTTATACTCATCCGCACGCATTAGATTGTAGTGCGGAGTATACAGGCCAAAATCCTGAAGCTGAACGGCATCGGAGACTTCGATAAGACTTTGTTTTGCCGCCTTTAGCTTATCTTCTGTATCTGAAATCGTAGCCTTTAACCCAGCAAGATAAGCGGTTCTTTTCTTGATTTCTTCCTGAATATCATTATATGAAGGAAGGTTTTTAGGGAAAGAATCCACTGTTGCAGAAAGAGCGCCGTTCTGTTTTTTGAGCTCTTCCAGTTCTTGTTCAAGCGCAGCGTTCTTTTCTGTAACGCTCTGATTCTCGGAACGAAGGGCCTCAAGTTCTTGTTTTTCTTTTATTCCAAATAATGACATTTTAACCTCACAGAGAACAAAGATTTGATGTATCGGCAAGCATGATAAGTTCGCCGTACTTTTCTTGGAGAAGATGAATCTCTTTTTCTGGCATTCTGGACAAGTAAGGGTCAAAACTGGTATGCCACGCTCTTGCGGCGTTCCTTTTATCTGAAGCAGTCTCTTTCGATTCGATTTTAGCTTTTGCCAATTCATAAGACTGTTCAATAAACGCAGTCAATTTATCTTCAAAGCAGTCTCCGTTTGCGACATCAGTAATATTTTCAAGAGATTCTTTAGAAACAGCAGAAGAATTATTGAAAGAAAGCCAGACAGATTCCGCCGCCAAGATTTCTTTTGCGTAATCTGTAAGATCGTCATACGCTTCAAAGAAATCTTCTGGCGTTAAGGAAGCTTTTAATAAAGACGCTTTGCTTTCCCAAAGAACAGGTGCATATTTGAGCGTATACACGGCATCCGTTTTTTATCCGAAAGAACTTTTTCAGGTTGAGGACTATCACGGTTCTCCTGTGTCAGGTCATCTGGCGGAAGCTCCACTTCTTCAGAAAGATCATAGTCCACTGTAGACTGCTTCAAAAGCTTCTTGATCTTCTTCCCCTGAGATGGTTTAGAACTCTTTTCCATCGCTTTTCGGAAAGGGAACGTTATACACAAAAGCACAAAATAAATGTAAAAGAAGAGAAGAACCGCCACAAAGAAAAATGAAAACAATGCAAAAATACTAAAAACTGGCTTTTCTATAGTCAATAAAGCCTCAAAAATAGCAAAAAAGGTTAGAAGTCCACTACAAGCGGCCAGGACTTCGTGCTTTAACTTGAATTTCAATTCTAACACCTCATACATCTATATTTCTAAAGGAGGAAAACAAAATGCAGGAATCACAGTTCAGCCCGGACGAAATCAAAAAGATCATCGAGAAGCTAAAGAGTGACCCTGCATTTCGTCAGAAAGTCCTCGATATTTTAAACAGCTAAATCACAGCAGCGCCCGGATCGCATTCTTCTTTGCTTCTGGCGCTTTCAATAGAAGCCTTACAAGCTCGGCATCATCGGGAGATAGACCACTCACATCTATCTCTCCGGCGGTGCTGGGCTTTTCTTTTTGCTCGCTTTCGCCTGTGAGCTCTTCGACTGTGACACCTAGTGCATTGGCTACCGGCATCAACAGTTCTTCTGGTAAATCTCTTTCGGTGGTCAACATTTGGGAAATGTAGCCACGGCTTTTCCCGATCTCACGGCAAACAAAAGAGATGTTTATTCCTTTTCTTTCCGCAATTTTCTTTGCTCTTTCCACATTTCGCATAGAAAAGACCTCGCTATTTTGTGAAAATAGCCAAATGTTCACCAAATTGCAAATTGGCTATTGCAAAATAGCCACTTGGCTAGTATAATACTAAGCACAGGGCAAACAAAACCAAAGCCCCTGACACTATTATATCGGGCAGACGCTAGATTTTATTCACTTTGTACCTCGCAACTACATAG
>ERZ780198.693-NODE-693-length-35808-cov-11.229267_pt1 | contig 35808 bp, 34 predicted proteins | sample MGYA00510979_ERZ780198 | MGnify/ENA primary metagenome ERZ780198 (study PRJEB29588, sample SAMEA2158039) | human gut metagenome | biome: human gut; feature: human-associated habitat; material: faeces | place: Denmark | collected 2008/2010 ...
CCCTTGCCTCTCCCTATGGGAGAGGTGGCCGAGCGCAGCGAGGACGGAGTATACAAGAAATGGAGCGTATCTTTACCGATACGCTCCATTCGCTGTTTTACGACCACCCAGCGAATCTGTGCGGTACTCTTATTCTTCCTCCAGCGGCTGGGTTCCCTTCGCCAGTGCGATGATGGCCTTCGCCAGTTCCCCGGCGGCGGTCAGCGCCTCGTCGTGGGAGTTCCCGGCGGCACCTACCTCGATCAGCAGACCGCCGGGGGACAGATCCTCGTTGAACCGCTGGCCGCGCAGCTGTAACGGGCGGGTGATTCCGGGGCAGGCCGTTTCCAGCTGGGCGTGGAGCTTCAGCGCAAGGGAGAGATTTTCCTCCCATGTATCGTAATTCGTGCCCACGACGATCATCAGTTGGGCGCTGTCGCTGCCATCTACATGGGCGAGGGTGCGCATCTGGCTTGCCCCGCCGGAGGCGTCCCGGTGGAGGTCGAGCACCATCTGGATCGTGGGGTATTCCTCCAAGAGTTTTTTGATGGACTTCCGGGCGTCTGCATAAGACCCGTTGTAGGACGGGTAGTCGTGCAGGGACGTGTCCTGTACGGCGACAATGCCGCTTTCCCCCAGAAGCGCCTGCACCCGGCGGCCGATGGAGAGCATGTTGAAATTGTCGTCCAGCGTCCGGTAGGAAGAAGTCTCGGTATAGGCTTCGCCGTGGCGGGTGTAGCTTTCCGTGGAGTGGGTGTGGACAATCAGCACCGTGGGCTGGTCACCGGTCAGATCCCAGTTCAGGGGCTGCTCCATCAGCGCTCCGATGTCCGGGCTGACGGAACAGGCATAGTACAGCTTCACCATTTCCGGGTCAGAAAAGGACGGAAGGGGCGGCTCGGTGGGTTCCGGTGCCGCAGGGGGCGGAGATTCCACGAAATCCACCGAAAATGCCTCCTGAGACGGCGAAAACCGGACGTCTCGTCCGGTTTCTAAGTAGATCAGGAATGCGGCGGTATCCGGGCTTGTCAGCCACGACAGGAGTTTCCCCGGAAGTCCCGAAGCGAACAGCCGCAGGGTAAGGGCGCAAAGAATTGCCGCCGCGCCCACCCGCAGCGCTCTGCTGCCCATACGCCGCCCCCCTTACGTAAAGTAATGTCGAAAAACCTCGTCAGCGTCGAAAAATGACGCTGAAAAACCTATGGATTGCTCCCCGGCTTCCACTTGGGTCTGGAACGCAGTTCCATCCGGAGATTACGGAAAAATTCCGTCAGCAGCGCCCCGCACTCGGCTTCCCGGACGCCGCTTTCCACTTGCGGGTGATGATTGAACTCCATGGAAAACAGGCTGCACACCGAATCCACAGCGCCGCACTTCCGGTCGGAAGCACCGTAGACCACCCGGGGGATGCGGGCGTTGATAATGGCCCCGGCACACATGGGGCAGGGTTCCAGCGTCACGTACAGGGTACACTCCCACAGACGCCAGCCGCCCAAACGCCGGCATGCTTCCCCGATGGCTTCTATCTCCGCGTGGGCGAGGGCGGACTTGTCCGTCTCCCGGCGGTTGCGCCCCCGGCCGACGATGGTGTCCCCCCGGACGATCACGCAGCCCACCGGCACCTCGCCGTCCGCCGCGGCCTCCCGCGCCAGAGCAAGCGCTTCGTCCATAAAATACGTGTCCTCCATGACGATCCCTCCTTTTGGGATAATCATAGCGAATCCGGACGGGGCAGTCAACAAAAATCCTTATACGAGTTTTTGATAAAACGCTTAAAAGCGTTTTATCAGGCCGCAGGATTGCGGCCAGCGGCATTGCCGCAAAAAACGAAGTCAATACATTTCTTACCGCCGACAGGCGGTCTGCTGTGAAACAGCTCAAATAAAATGATGAAATCATTTTATTAAGAAATAGTATTATTCCTCCATCAGCATGGCGGCAAACAGGACCGCCAGCTCTTCCCGGGAGAAGGGACGCTCCCGGCGCTGCTCCAGCCGCTGGTCTGCGGCGCGGATACGGCCCAGCAGCATTCCTTCCAGTTCCGCCCGTTCCTTTTCCGCCGGGGTTCCCGTGAGCAGATAGTCCGTGGTGACGCCCAGCTCCCGTGACAGCTTCACGAGGGTCTGCATGGACGGCTCCCGCCGTTCCTGCTCGTACATCCCCAGCGCACTTGGACTGACCTGCAGCCGCTGCGCCAGCTCCGCCTGACTTAACCCCGCCTCCCGGCGCAGCGCCGCAATTCGGGTTCCCAACATATGACCACTTCTTTCTTGTTATCTGGTTAGCGCAAGGATACCACAAAAAAAGTGAAAAAACAGGGGAATAAAGACGCCTACACATTTCGACGGACATTACACATAGCGTGTGGTATGCTGTTTCCATGGAAATAGCTGGGAAATTATGCGAAAAAAAGAATGCCAATTTCGACAGGTTATTGCCTAGATACCCTACATTTCTTACGAAAGAGGTCGATTCTTATGATCCGATTCCTGGAACCCATGCTGTACATAGACGATCAGGCGCAAGTGCCTGTGTGTCTGTGTGAAAAATGCGGCGGCGAATGCTACGCGCCGGAGGGCGTCTGCCGCTGCTGTGAAGGAGACGCGCTATGACGCTGGCAGAGCTGAGCGTGTGCTACGAGGAAGCCGCCGTCCCCCTGCGCCGGCGGCTGCGGGAGCTTCGGCTGCTGCTGGCGGCCACGGATGACCCGGAGGAAATCTGGCGCTGTAAGCGCCGCATTGCGGAACTGACCCCCATGCTGACCCAAATGAACGAACTGGCGGAGCTGACGGCCCACTACTACGACAGGGGGTACTACCGGAATGAAAAATATACTGTATGAGGGCTACCTCGGCCCCCGGCTGCCCCGGGAGGTGCAGCTGAAGCGGGTGCAGCGGGTGATGCAGGAGGAGCTGACGCCCTTGCAACGGGAGACCCTTATTGCCTTTTATTTTCAGGAACAGACCCTGACCCAGATCGCCGCAGACCGGGGCGTGAACAAAAGCACCGTCTGCCGGACGCTGAAACGGGCGGAGGCCAAGCTCAGGCGGTATCTGAAATATTAGGGAGAGACGCCAGCTTCTGGAAAACCACCGGAGCCGTACTGCGCAGGGCAGTGCGGCTCCGGCTTTTGCGTCCGAACCGGATATGCAGCCGAAAACCCCGCAAAAATCGACTCCCCCGCCGGTAGAATCTCCGGTAGAGCCGCAGTTTCCCCATTCTACCGGCGGGGTAGGCCGGGACGCGCGGGTAGAGCGTGGGGGAGCCGAAGCTCCTTGACTTTCGGAGATTTTGGCGATAGACTATGACACACTCTGAAGATTTGGATGGAGCACCTTATGAAAACGCAACCCCCTGCGCCCATCAGAACCGTATATTACACCGACGAGCGAACCGACGAGTTTTCCTCCGCCGAGATCGAGCCCCGGCGCATTGACGAGAGCTACCGGTACATTGACCCCCGCCCCGGGTGGAAGGCGGCAAGATTCATCGCTTACCGCCTGTTTGCCATGCCTGCGGCATTCCTGTACTGCAAGCTGGCGCTCCACGCGACCTTTGAAAACCGGCAGGTGCTGAAAGCGGTCGGCAAGACCGGCTGCTTCGTCTACGGCAACCACACCCAGCAGGTGGGCGACCCGTTCCTGCCCAATCTGGCGCTGTTTCCGAAAAGCGTCTACATGATCGTCCACCCCAACAACGTCTCCATGCCGGTGCTGGGAAAGATTACGCCGTACTTAGGCGCTCTGCCCCTTCCCTCCAACATAAAAGCCATGCGTTCCTTTCTGGACGCCATCCGCACCAGAATTGAGGAAGGCAGCTTTATCATGGTCTACCCGGAAGCCCACATCTGGCCGTACTATACCGGCATCCGGGATTTCCCCGCCACGTCCATGAAGTACCCCGTGGAGCTGGACGTTCCCAGCTTCACCCTGACCACCACCTACCACCGCCGCCGCTTCGGCCGGAAGCCCCGGACGGTGACGTATCTGGACGGCCCCTTCTACCCGGACCACAGTCTCCCTCCCAGAGCCAGAGCGCAGGCGCTGCGGGATGAAATCTATAAGACCATGGTCAGACGGAGTCAGGAAAGTGACTACGAATACATCCGATATGTGAAGAAAGAGGAGAAGACGTGACCGATATCCTGTATTGCGGCAACGACAAGGTGTTCGACGGCGTGCTGACGTCGGGCCTGTCCATTGTGCGCCGGCTGGACGCGCCAAGGCCGCTGACCATCCACATTTTCACCATGGAGCTGACCCGGGTTTCCCCCAATTATCTTCCCATGACCCGGCACCATGCGGACATTATCGAGACGGCGCTGCGCCGCCACAACCCCGACACCCACGTAAAGCTCTATGACGTCACGGCGCTTTACGAGCAGCACCTGAAGCAAAACGCCAACGAGGGCTGCTACTGTTCCCCCTACACCCTGCTGCGGCTGCTGGCGGATCTTCTGCCCATGCCGGACAAGCTGCTGTATCTGGACGCGGACATCATGGTCTGCAAGGATATCGGCCTGCTTTACGATCTGGACGTGGAAACCGTGGAGTACGCCGCCGCCCGGGATCACTATGGGAAATATCTCATTAACCCAAACTACATCAACGCCGGTGTGCTTCTGTTCAACATGAAGCTGTGCCGCCAGACCGGGATCTTTGAAAAATCCCGGGAGCTGCTTCGGATGAAAAAGCTGATGTTTGCGGATCAGTCCGCGCTCATCCGCTCCACCACATCCCGGCGGCTCCTGCCCCAGCGGTTCAACGACCAGAAGTTCCTCCACGGTCATACCGTGATCCGGCATTTTTCCAAGCGGCTGTTTTACACCCCCTACCCCCACACGGAGAACATCAAGCAATGGCAGGTGGATAAGGTACGCAAGCGCTTCGGCTACACCTGCTTCGATGACATCCTGAATGAATATCTGTCCATAAAGGAGAACCTGCAATGAACCCCGTCAACTTATTTTTCGCCTGTGACAACGCCTACGTTCCCTTCCTCGCGGTGACGCTCACGTCACTGAAGGAAAACTGCAATCCAAAGCGGGACTATGCCCTGCGGATACTCCACACCGGTCTTGACCCGGAGAACATCCGGCGGCTGACGGATTCCTTCGCCTCCGACGGCTTTACCATGGAGTTTATTGACATCACGCAGGCCGTGGAGCAGTTTGCCGACAAGCTCCACACCCGTGACTACTATTCCAAATCCACCTATTACCGTCTGTTCATCCCCGATCTGTTCCCCGGGCTTGACAAGGCGCTGTATCTGGACAGCGACGTGGTGCTGCTGGGCGATGTGTCAGAGCTGTACGACGTGGATCTGGAGGAGAATCTGGTGGGCGCGATCCCCGACAGCGTGGTCGGCTCCATCCCGGCGCTGGCGCTGTACACGAAAAAGCGCCTGCGGGTGGCGGCGGATCACTACTTCAACGCCGGCGTACTGCTGATGAATCTGGACGCCATGCGCAAATGCGATTTCCTGAACGTGTTTCTCCGGCTGCTGCAAAGCGTCACCTTCCAGATCGCACAGGATCAGGACTACCTGAACGTTATCTGCAAGAACCGGGTAGAGTACGTGGGCTTCGAGTGGAACACCATGCCCTGCGACGTCCACACCAGCGCCCCCAAGCTCATCCACTACAATCTGGACTTCAAGCCCTGGCACCGGGACGACGTGGCCTTCGGCGACGTGTTCTGGGACTATGCGGAACGTTCCGGCTATCTGGAGGAAATCCGCAAGGTTCGGGAAGGCTACACCGAATGGCACATCGCCCGCTCCGCCGAGGAGACCACGCATCTGATTGCCATGGGCAAAAAGCAGGCCAGAAAGCGGACGGCGAACATGCTGATCCGCTGGAAAATCAGGCGGGTGGTGAACGTATGAAGAATATCCCCAAATCCCCGGAGCGGCTGGCCATCCTGGAAAAGATCGCCCAGTACGAGCGGGAGGGACGCTTTGACGAGGACGTGGAAAACGATCCCCCAAGCCGCGTCCTGCTGCCGGAGGAGATCGAGTACGCGGACAGGCGCTTTTCTGCGGAATGCAGGCGGACGGCGGCATTTGGCGCGGCGTATCTGTATTTCTGGAATCTGCGGCGCAAAAAAGATATCATCCTGTGCAAAACCGAGGGGCTGGAGCATCTGGCCGGGGTAAAGGGTGCGGTGATCACCTGCAACCATTTTCACCCCATGGACAGCTTCATCATGCAGAAGGTGTTTGACGCGTCGAAGCATCCCAAGCGGATGTACCGGGTGATCCGGGAGGGGAACTACACCAGCTTCCCCGGCTTTTACGGCTTTCTCATGCGCAACTGCAACACCCTTCCCCTCAGCTCCAACATGCAGACGATGAAGAAATTTCTCCGCGCGGTAGATCAGGTGCTGTCGGAGGGCAACTGCCTGCTGATCTACCCGGAACAGAGCATGTGGTGGAACTACCGCAAGCCCAAGCCCCTGAAGCCCGGCGCCTTTGACATGGCGCTGAAGAACCACGTACCGGTGGTGCCGTGCTTCATCACGATGGCGGACAGCGACTTGGTCGGCGCCGACGGGTTCCCTGTGCAGGAATACACGCCCCATTTAGGCGCGCCCATCTGGCCGGACGAGACCCTGTCCCGCCCCGCCGCCCGGGAGCAGCTTCGGCAGAAGACGGAAGATTTCTGCCGGGAGACCTATGAGACTGTGTACGGCATCCCCCTGCGCTACGAAACGCGGGAGAGCTGAGACGGAATTTTTTGACCAACAGAACGAAACCTCCGGCGAAAGCCGGAGGTTTTGTTGTTATACTGAACTCCAATTAAAATCTTTAGAAAAGATTTTAATTGCCCGAAGGGCAAGGAGTTCATATGAGACTTGTTTTGTGATTTCTTTCCTTATAATTCAGCGCACGGGCATGACGATTCACATCGAAAGCACCAAGACCAATACTGGTACCAGGAAGATTCCGATGACAGAGGATGTCTACCGATGCTTCCAGGGAATTCTTGAAGACCGCGAAACACCAACGGTGGAGAAAATCATTGACGGATACAGTGGCTTCTTGTTTCTGGACAAGGAGGGTTTGCCTGAGGTTGCAACGCACTGGGAACACCGCTTCAACCATATGGTCAAACGATACAATGAGATTTACAGAGTCCAGATTCCCAACATCACGCCCCACGTCTGCCGCCATACCTACTGCAGCAACATGGCACGCGCCGGCATGAATCCAAAGACACTGCAGTACTTGATGGGCCATTCGGACATCGGAGTTACCATGAACACATACACCCATCTGGGACTGGAGGATGCCCAGAATGAGATGGTCCGCTTGGAGGAACTGAACAAAGCAAAAGAAGAAGTCGCAAAGGCCGCCGGTGAACAGAGGCCGGTAACCCAGAGAAGCTTCAGAGCAGTTTAATATGGAAGAGAAAGAACGAGCGCCCTGCTGATCGTGATGGTCAGTGGGGCGCTTTTTCCTCAACGAAGTTCATTTTCTCAATAATTATCGATAAATCTATTGAAAGAGTTAGCAAAACTGTGCGTGATATCTTGAAATAGCGACATAGCAGACCTATAATAAAAAAGAAATGACAAAAGTAGAGTTTTGCGGCACTCGCGAAATTTACAAGGGCTGTTATAAGGAGTGTTTAGATGAAGGTCAATTTTAAGAAACTCTGGGTTCTCTGTGCAGAGAGAAATGAGTAAGGCTGAATTGCGTAAGAAAGCAGGATTATAATCCGCTACATTTACTAGGCTTAGAAAAAACGAAGAAGTCAATCTGTCGGTGATCTTGAAAATTGCAGATGTACTGGATTGCAATGCCGGTGACATGATGGATTTTGTGAAGGAAAAAGTGACTTCCCAGAATGATGAAAATCGTTAAGAATATTGTCGAAAGGTAGATTTGCAGATATGAAATCGGATGAAACGATGAATTACCTTAATTTGATAAGAGGTACAGTTTTGAAAATGAACCAGGCGACTTTCGCACAGTGGAAGGATGCCTTGGTTGGACAGTATATTGTGTTTTCTGTTATCGCTCCAGAAGAAATCGACCAAGAGATCATGGCTGAGAAATTGTGCGATTACTTTGAGAAAGCAGAACTTAAAAACGGAAAGTCCTTTGAGAAATTTGTTGAGGTGTATTTCTCAAACTTGGATTCCATCGTAGCTGGACGAGTGGTCAAAGCTCCGCAGCAACGAAAAAAAGATGAAGCCCCTTTGCCTATGCCCCGTGCAAGAAAATATTATGAGAAGGCGCAGGAAATCGGAAAGGGTAAACTTAATCTCATCGGGATGATTGACTATACCCGAATTATGATGTGCCTGTATGCCGCCATCATAAAGAACAACGGAAAAGAAATCCAAAACTTCGACTTTGCGACCAGCTCGTTGAAGATAGACGATATTATCCTTGCAATGAAGGAGGAGCAAGATGCCCTTCCGTTCAATGTCATAAAGAAAAAGAAATTTGATACCGTCGATCCTTATGGTATGGACGCCATCACATTTATTCTCGCCATCACCTTACTGTACAAGATAACAGGTGAGAATTTGGAGGGAGGAAACGAAAATGAGTGAAGCAATCCTCGTTAATGCTTTGGAACAACTGGTTCCATTTCTAAACGAAAAAAATGTGCTTGAGCTTGTGGTTCGTGGAAACAACAAGCGGATTAAAGCATTTCAGAAAGTGGCCCTTGATGGCCTTGCCCATGGCGAAGAGCAAGCCCTGGTGAACAAGGCTATTCATGCACTGAACGCAAACACAGGCATGGCTCAGAGGAGTTTACAGTTGGTGCAGGATGTCACCAAAATGCAGCAGCTGGGACTGGTTTTGAATGGGCTGAACCTATGTGCCACTTGCGCTGGCTTTGCTGTAATGTACGCAAAGCTGGATAGCATGAGTACGGAGATTAACCGGCAGTTTCTTCAGCTGCAAAACATGATGAAACAGGGACACGATCTGCAAGCCAGCTACGAGTTTGACAAGGTTCTGTCGGAACATACAAATATGATGGACTGCCGCAAAACGAAGAAGCCTTATTCCGAAGAAAAAATGCGTGAGCTGGTAGATGCTGAGTACAATGTTCTGAAGCTCTTGACCGGCGTTGCTGAAAAGGGTTTGGCGGCGGATCACCAGAATATGATTTTGTCGATCTTCTCTATGCTGTCGATGTTTACGGTTTCCTTGTGCTACTTCGACGAACAGTATTACTTCAACAATCGCAGTGCATTGGGGGATAAAGAGGTATGGCATTCTTCTCATCAGAACTGGATGAGTGTGTATGACAAGCTATCCTCTCCGTGGTTCATTGAGATGCTTCAGGACTATGCTATGTTTGAAACGAAGTTGAACACCTTGGGAGTTGATGTATATTATTTGACTCTTGTCGAGCAGATTAGAGATTTGCGGGAAAAGGTTGAAGATAACCAGGAACTTATCATCGCTCTTGGTGACATAGAACTCCTGCACAGCTTACATGAAGCCATAAACGCAAATGTTGAGCAAGCTATTGAGGCGGCATTTAGTGAAGCATATAGAGGGGATAATCTGGTCGTGCCGAGAGAACTGCTGTCTGATGCCTTCCGCATGGCTGGTGTGGCATAACAACGGAGAAAGATGACATGAACATTGATGTAAAAAACGCATTGGACAGGGTGTTAAGTGCGTGTGAAAAAATAAAATCCATTTCCACAAAGGATAAGGGCTTCCGGCTGATAACAGAATATGTAGTTGAGGATATTTACGACTTTATCAATGCTATTTCATTGACCGGCGCAGAGGAGCGGTTTCAATATTTCGATGTGGTATATTTGAACGGAGCTTTCTCAGACCATGCCTTTGGAGATAACCAAGGAGGTATACCAAAATCACTTCCTCTGTTTTGCCAAGTCGATTGCGAAGTGATGAAGGAGAAAGACGTAAAGATCGCCACGCTGTTCGTGGCACTTCTGACTGAGCTGGGGAAATCCTACTTGTTGAGTAAGCATGACAAGAAAGCGATTGATGCAAAGGCATTTTCGGACTACATCCACCGCTTGAGCAGCTATGTTTCCGAGCAAGAATGTCAGAACAAACTACCGCAGAAAACAGCATCCGTGCATGGCATGACCCATGATAACGGCATAATGGAAGCGATTGACTCCACAGAAACTGCAATCGCCGAAGATGATGTAGCTGAACCGGAGCCGGTTGAAACGCTTGAAGAACTTCTGGAACAATTAAATAACCTAATTGGTCTGCCGGGTGTAAAGCAAGAAGTGAAATCCCTCATCAGCATGATAAAAATGAAAAAAATCCGAGATGCAAGAGGGCTGAAATCTGCGAACATCTCAAAGCATTTAGTGTTCTTGGGAAATCCCGGCACCGGTAAGACTACGGTTGCCAGACTGATTGCGAAACTGTATAGGCAACTTGGTGTTTTGGAGAAAGGCCAATTGATTGAAGTGGATCGTGGTGGCCTTGTTGCTGGATATGTTGGTCAAACTGCCTTGAAAACACAAGAGAAGATCGACGAAGCAATGGGCGGAGTTCTGTTCATTGATGAGGCATACACTCTGGCAAAAGGAGGATCTGACTTCGGACAGGAAGCTATCGACACCATCCTCAAAGCCATGGAAGATAAGCGAGATAGTTTTGTCGTGATCGTGGCAGGCTATTCTGAGCCGATGGAGCGATTCCTTGAATCCAACCCTGGTTTGAAGTCCCGCTTCAACAAGAATATCATATTTGAAGATTATTCAAGGGCGGAACTCATTTCGATTTTGAAGTCATTCTGTGCGCAGAACGATATGGCGCTCACAACTGAGGCGGAGCAAGACATTGATTACTATTTGGAGTGGTTGATTTCCAACAAGCCGGACAACTTTGCAAACGGGCGAGAAATGCGGAATCTGTTTGAAACCATGTACTCAAACCAAGCAAATCGTTTGGCAGACGAATTGATTATATCAGACGATGCTTTGACGAGCTTGACGGTAGCCGATCTGCCACAATTCGTATTGGAACGAAGCCGTGAATAACTAGCAAGAGTCAAATGAAGAAATCTTGTGTTTTTGTAGCAGGGCTATGATATCTTGTGTTTTTCTCTGTGGTGATAAGTTGACGGATGTGGTAGAATGAAAAATAATACCTGCCCAAAACCGCAGTAGTCTGTTTTCGCAATTTCGACTACGTTTTGACTACGTTTGCTTGCACTGATTTGCCTCATTTTGCCCTCCAAACCGGATTTGGACAGAATTCTGTACATCACAGATTTCAGGGCATGAATCGCAAAATGGCGCAAAATACGGCACTTTAGGGCGTTGCAGGAAGGAAAAATCATATGATTAAGATATTATTTGTATGCCACGGCAATATTTGCCGCAGTCCTATGGCGGAGTATATTCTAAAGGACATGGTCGTGCGGGCGGGAGTGGCCGACCGGTTTGAGATCGACTCCGCCGCGGTGAGCCGGGAGGAGATCGGTAACCCCGTCTACCCGGCTGCACGCCGGGAATTGGAACGGCACGGCGTTTTCTGCGGCGATCACACCGCACGGCAGGTGACTGTCGCGGATTTGCGCTATTTTGACCGGCTTTATTATATGGATCGCAGCAACGCCCGGCTCCTGAGGCGGCTGCTTCCCGACGACCCGGAGAAGATCCGGCCGCTGCTTGACCGGGACGTGGCCGATCCCTGGTATACGGGGGATTTTGGCAAAACATGGGACGACCTTGTAGAGGGCTGCACTCAGATTATGGAGGAATTTGGATGAATCAGGAAATCTTAGAGGAAAAGCTGGCGGAGCTGCCCCTGTACTGCTACCAGTTCTTCGATCCGCAGGAGCTGGAATTCTCCCAGCGCGTCCGGTGGATCTGCGAGCACGAATGCCCCATGTACGGCAAAAGCTGGGCGTGCCCTCCCGGTGTCGGCAGCGTGGAGACATGTCAGGAGAAGTGTATGCGCCACAAAAACTGCCTGATGATCGCCACCGTCACGGAGGTCCCCGACATCGCCGACATCACCCAGACCCTCGCCACCCGCGCCGACCACGAGGATATTACCAATCAGGTGGGCGGCTTCTTCCGGGAACAGGGTGTGGAACCTTATATCCTGTCCACGGAATCCTGCGCCATCTGCCCCCGGTGCGCCATCGAGGACGGCCTGCCTTGCCGCCACCCGGAGCGGATGCACCCCTGCGTGGAAAGTCAGGGCATCAACATTATTCCCACGCTGGAGCGCTGCGGGATCGAGTTCCAGTACGGGGACAATGTTGTGACGTGGATTTCTTTGCTGCTTTTTTGAAAAATGCCGGGGCAGTGCCGTATCAATGCGGCGCTGCCCGGATTTTTTTGTATTTGCCTATTGACAAAGGGAGAAATGCGATGTATACTGATATCAACAAATGAGCGTATGCTCATATATACATTTAATTAGGGAGGCATTCCCATGGTGAAGAAAGTATATCGGGTAGAGAATCTGGACTGCGCCAACTGCGCATCGAAGGTGGAGGCGGCACTCAACGCACTCCCGGAGGTGCAGGAGGCTGTACTCACCTACGCCACAATGCAACTTCGGATTACCGCTGAAGACCCCGACGCCCTGCTCCCCAAATTGCAGGAGGCCGCTCAGAAGGTGGAGCCGGAGGTGGAATTCTACCCCAGAGACGGCGCTCACACCCACCACAGCCACACCGGCGAACATGAGCATCATCATGATTGCTGCTGCGGTCACGAGCATCATCACGACCACGATCACGAACATGAGCATTGCCACGACCACGCTCATGACCATCATCACGATGATGACCATGAGCATGAACACCATCACAACCATGAACATACCCACGAGCACAGCCATGACCACGGTCACGAGCACGGCGGCGAGGAGTCGGAAGACCTGAAGCCGATTCTGGTCGGTGCGGTTCTGTTTGTGGTGGGTCTGGTGCTGGACCATTTCGGACTGAAATGGCCGACGCTGGGCGTGTGCCTCGTGGCCTATGTCCTGCTGGGCAGGGAAGTCATTGTGACGGCCGTAAAGAACCTTGCCCGGGGCCAGATGCTGGACGAGAACTTCCTGATGGCCCTTGCCTCCATCGGCGCGTTCTTCACCGGCAGCTTTACCGAGGCCGTCGGCGTCATGCTGTTCTACCGCGTCGGCGAATATTTTGAAGACAGAGCCGTCGCCCGCAGCCGCAGCCAGATTATGGAAGCCGTTGACCTCCGCCCCGAGGTGGTGCAGCTGGTGGATGGGGAAACGGTGCGGGAAATTCCCGCAGGAGAAGCGAACATCGGCGACATCGTGCTGGTTCGTCCCGGCGACCGGATCCCTTTGGACGGCATCGTGGTCAGCGGCAGCAGCCGCGTTGACACCGCCCCCATCACCGGCGAGCCGGTGCCGGTTTCCGTAGCCGAGGGAGACAGCGTGGTCTCCGGCTGTGTCAACACCACGGGGCAGCTCACCGTCCGGGTGGAAAAGTCCCTGTCCGAATCCATGGTCACCCGCATTCTGGACAGCGTGGAAAATGCCGCTGCCAGCAAGCCCAAGATCGACCGCTTCATCACCCGCTTTGCACGGGTCTACACCCCCATCGTGGTGGGCGCCGCCGTGCTGACGGCGATCATTCCCTCCCTCATCACCGGCGACTGGGGCAAATGGGTGTACACCGCTCTGACATTTCTGGTCATGAGCTGCCCCTGCGCTCTGGTTCTCAGCGTACCGCTGGCCTTCTTCGCCGGTATCGGCGCGGGCAGCAAGCGGGGCATCCTGTTTAAGGGCGGCCAGTCCATGGAGGCCATGAGCAAGATCAAGGCCGTCATCATGGATAAGACAGGCACCATTACCAAGGGCGACTTTACCGTGCAGAAGATCGTAGGCGGCGACGAGCTGCTGGAACTCTGTGCCGACTGCGAGCAGCAGTCCACCCACCCCATCGCCGAGAGCATCGTCGCAGCGGCCAAGGCGCGGAACATGGAGCTGCGCCGTCCCGAGGAGCTGGAAGAGCTGGCCGGTCGGGGCATCCGGGCAAAGCTGGACGGCAAGGAAATTCTCTGCGGCAACGAGCGGCTGCTGACGGAGAAGGGCGTGTCCTTCCCCAAGTCCAGGGAATACGGCACCAAGGTGCTGGTGGCGGTGGACGGCGTTTATCAGGGCTACCTGCTCATCGCCGACACCATCAAGACCGGCGCGGAGAACGCCGTCCGCGCCCTGCGGGACAGCGGCATCGAGACCGTGATGCTCACCGGCGACGCCGAGGAATCGGCCAAGGCCGTTGCCGGAGCCGTAGGTATCCGGGAAGTCCACGCGGGACTGCTGCCCCAGCAGAAGCTTGAGCGGCTGCAATCCATCCGGGAGACCAAGGGCGCGGCCATGTTCGTCGGCGACGGCATCAACGACGCCCCCGTGCTTGCCGGTGCGGACGTAGGCGCGGCCATGGGCAGCGGCGCGGACGCGGCCATCGAGGCGGCGGACGTGGTGTTCATGACCTCCGACGTGGCGGCGGTGCCGCAGGCGCTCCGCATTTCCAGACAGACCGCCCGGATTGCGTGGCAGAATGTGGTGTTCGCTCTGGCGGTGAAGCTGGCCGTCATGATCCTCGGCCTGTGCGGCTATGCCTCCATGTGGCTGGCGGTGATCGCCGATTCCGGCGTGGCGCTGCTGTGCGTCCTGAATTCCATTCGTATCTTATATAAGAAGTAACATCCGCGGCGCCGTCACCCAAAAAGTGGCGGCGCCGCCTGCAAATCGGTAAAAACGGCCGCAAATCCCGGGATAGCCGAAATAATCACCAAAACAGCACACCCAAAATTGTTGAATATGCAGAACTTTCAAAAAAGCAAAAATTTCAGTTGCACTTTTAGACAATGTGCGCTATGATGTTGACATGGAAACGTTGGAATCGTTTCCAAACCACCATCCGGCTCTGCCGGAACGAAAATAGGAGGAAACACAAATGAAAAAGCTGATTGCATTGCTGCTGGCAGTTGTCATGGTAATGGGTCTGGCCGCCTGCGGCTCCAAGACCACTACCGAGACCAAGGCTCCCACCGAAGCCAAGGTTGACACTCCCGCCACCGAGGCCAAGACCGACGCGCCCGCCGCTGCCGGTTCCGTCTACTACCTGAACTTCAAGCCCGAGTTCGACCAGGCTCTGCAGGGTCTGGCCGCCAGCTACACCGAGAAGACCGGCGTGCCTGTCAAGGTCGTAACCGCTGCTTCCGGCGACTACTCCAACACCCTGAACGCTCAGATGGGCAAGGACGGCGCTCCCACCATCTACAACATCGGCAACATGTCCGGCCTGAAGGACTGGGATGAGTACGCTCTGGATCTGACCGGAACGCCTCTCGCCGGTGAGCTGACCACCAACGACTTCAACCTCTACAACGAGGCCGGTGAGCTGAAGGCCATGGGCTACTGCTACGAGACCTTCGGTATCATCGTCAACACCAAGCTGCTGGCCGATGCCGGCCACTCTCTGGATGAGATCAAGGACTTCGCGTCCCTGAAGGCCGTCGCTGACGACATCCACGCCCGCGCCGCTGAGTTGGGCTTCGACGCCTTCTCCTCCGCCGGCCTGGAAGGCTCCTCTTCCTGGCGCTTCTCCGGTCATCTGGCCAACATGCCCCTCTACTATGAGTTCCGTGACGACGGCGTGAAAGAGCAGCCCGCCGAGATCAAGGGCACCTACCTGGACAACTTCCGCAACATCTGGGATCTGTACATCACCGATTCCGCCGCTGACCCCACCACTCTGTCCGCCGCCACCGGCGACCAGTCCGAGGCTGAGTTCGGCGAAGGCAAGGCTGTCTTCTACCAGAACGGCACTTGGGAGTACGCGGCCCTGACCGCCGACAAGTTCAACCTGAACCCCGACGAGATCGCCATGATCCCCATCTACTGCGGCGTTGACGGCGAAGAGAAGGCCGGCCTGTGCTCCGGCACCGAGAACTGCTGGGCAATCAACAGCCAGGCCAAGGAAGAGGACATCCAGGCTTCTCTGGACTTCCTGTATTGGCTGGTCACCGATCCCGACGCTTCCGCTGTCGTGGTCGAGCAGCTGGGCGGTGTTCCCTTCAAGAGCTGCCCCGCTTCCGCCAACAAGTTCATCGTTGACGGCAACGATCTGCTGGCTAAGGGCAACTACGCTGTGACCTGGGCGTTCAACTACACCCCCAACGTGGACTCCTGGAGAGCTACCGTTGTCACCGCTCTGGCCGCTTACTCCGCTGATCCCACCGACGCCAACTGGGAAGCTGTTAAGACCGCTTTCGTTGACGGCTGGGCCATCGAGTACAAGACTGTGAACGGCTGATCGGCACACCACAACTGAAACCCAGAGGGGCGGGCGGTAAGCCCGCCCCTTTGAATGTCCCGGCCTGCACAGGGTGGGAGGGTACGTCGGCTTTTGGGCGGATGCAGCCTCCTGTCCTGCGCGGCAGCACCGGAACGCAGTTCCGTTCTGACACGGTTATTTTGGTAAGCAGCCAAATATAATAAAAATACAATACAGGAAAGCGAGGGAATCTCATTGAGCAAAAAAAATGACGGCGCCGGGCTGAACAGCCGACTGATCCGCCGTCCCATTCAGCGGTGGGCGCCGCTGTTCATCCTCCCCGTGTTCGCTGCCTTCTGCATCGGCTTCGTCTGGCCGTTTTTGCAGGGCATCTACCTGTCCTTCTGCACCTTCAATATTCCAAAGGATGCCAAATGGGTTGGCCTGACGAATTATTCCAAAATCTGGACGGACGTCAGCTTCTGGAACGCCTTCAAGAACACCGCATTTTTTGCCGTGGTCTCCATTCTCCTGATCAATGTGCTGGCCTTCTTCATCGCCTATGCCCTGACCCAGAAGATGCGCGGCTCCAACCTGTTTCGCACCGTGTTCTTCATGCCCAACCTGATCGGCGGTGTGGTGCTGGGCTACATATGGAGCATGATTTTTGACGGCATTCTGCGGAACTATTCCACCTACCTCACCGCCAACGCCACCTACGGCTTCTGGGGTCTGGTCATTCTGGTGGCCTGGCAGCAGATCGGCTATATGATGATCATCTACATTGCCGGACTTCAGGCAGTTCCCGGAGACATGCTGGAGGCCGCCGAAATTGACGGCGCCAGCGGCAGCCAGACGCTGTTCAGGGTCATCATCCCCAACGTGATGCCCTCCATCACCACCTGCACCTTCCTGACTCTGACCAACTCCTTCAAGCTGTTCGACCAGAACCTGGCGCTGACCGGCGGCCTGCCCAGCGTCATTCAGAACGGCGCGAAGTTCAACCAGACAGAGCTGCTGGCGCTGAACATTTACTCCACCTACAACATCAATAAGAATTGGCACGGCGTTGCCCAGGCAAAGGCTGTTATCTTCTTTATTCTGGTGGCCGTTCTGGCCATTGCCCAGCAGACCGCGACCCGCCGCAAGGAGGTGCAGCAGTGATGCGTAAAGACAGAATGAAAACCAAAGAGTATTCCGCTGGCAGCACGGTGCTGACCGTTGCCTTCGTGCTGATCTGCCTTGTGTGGATCATGCCCATTTACGAGGTTGTCGTCAACTCCCTGAAGTCCAACAATGCCATCAATCTGGACGTGTTTGCCCTGCCCAATTCGGAGAGCTTCGTGGGCTTTGCCAACTATGTCAAGGGTATGACCTTCGGCAATTACCCCTTCCTCAAGTCCGTGGGCTACAGCCTGTTCATCAGCGTGGTTTCCACGGCGCTGATCCTGCTGTGCTGCTCCATGGCGGCATGGTACATTGCCCGGGTGCGGAGCGGCTTTGCCAAGTTCTTCTACTATCTGTGCCTGTTCTCCATGATCGTCCCCTTCCAGATGGTCATGTTCACCCTGACCTCCACCGCTGACTCCCTGAAGCTGAACACCCCCTGGACGATTCCTGTGATCTATCTGGGCTTCGGCGCGGGTCTTGCCATCTTCATGTTCGTGGGCTTCGTCAAGAGCCTGCCTCTGGAAATCGAGGAAGCGGCGTCCATTGACGGCTGCGGTCCCGTGCGCACCTACTTCAACGTGGTGCTGCCCATGCTGAAGCCTACCCTCATTTCCGTGGGTATTCTGGAACTGATGTGGGTCTGGAACGACTATCTCCTGCCGTATCTGGTTCTGGACATCACCAAGTACCGCACCATCCCCATCCACGTCCAGTACCTGAAGGGTAGCTATGGCACCGTGGATCTGGGCGCGACCATGGCGGTCATCATGATGGCCATTCTGCCCATCATCATTGTCTACCTGTTCTGCCAGAAGTACATCATCAAGGGCGTCGCTGCCGGCGCGGTGAAGGGCTAAGTTCCCGTAACTGATTTTTACCCACCGGCCGTGTAAACAGCCGGTGGGCATTTCAAAGATTCCGAAAAGAGAGGGGCGGCGGATGCCATGACAATCAAAGATCTGGCTGCAAAGACCGGCTATGCCGTCGGCACCGTTTCCCGGGCGCTGAACAATCATCCCAACGTCAGCGAGCGGGCAAGGCAGGAAATCCTGGAGGCCGCCGCCGAAAGCGGCTTTCAGCTGAACGTCAACGCCAAGCAGCTCAAGCAGCACCACTCCACCACCATTTTGGTGGTGGTCAAGGGTATCGGCAACGAGCTGTTCGGGGAGATGGTGGAGTCCATCCAGACCCTGATCGCCCAGACCCACTACCAGCTGGTGGTGGACTACATGGACGAGGACGAAAACGAAGTGCGCCGAGCCGCGCAGCTGTGCCGGGAAAAGAAGCCTCTGGGCATCCTGTTCCTCGGCGGCAACAACGAGAATTTCATCCGGGATTTTGGGGGCATTGACGTTCCCTGTGTCGTGGTCACCAACGACGCCTCCATGCTGTCCTTTGACAACCTGTCCAGCGTCTCCACCGACGACCGGGAGGCCGCGTGCAGCGCCATGGATACGTTGATTCATCTGGGACATAGCCGTATCGCCATCATCGGCGGCGACCGGGCCATTTCCGACACCAGCCGTCTGCGCTACGAGGGCTGTATGCAGTCCTTCACTGCCCACGGCATCCCCTTCGACCCCAAGCGGGACTATCAGGGCGTGCGCTATTCCTATCAGGCGGGGTATCAGGCGACCAAGGCGCTGCTGGATAAGGGCTGCCGGTTCACCGCGATTTTCGCCACCGCCGACGTGATGGCCATCGGCGCCATCCGCGCCTTGCAGGACAACGGCCTGCAGGTGCCGGAGGACGTGTCGGTCATGGGCGTGGACGGCCTGCCGCTGAGCAGCTTCCTGGTGCCGAGACTGGCCACCGTCCGTCAGACCGTTTCCCTGCTGGCAAAGCGCAGCGTGGAAATTCTGCTGGGGAATATCGAGCGGAACGCGCCCGCCTGTCACGAGACGGTACCCTTTGAGATCCTCTCCCGGGAGAGCATCCGGGAAATTTCACACTGATAATCCATTAAAATGCTCAATTCCGAATTGAGCATTTTAATGAGCGATCACATATCACAGATGCTGTTTTTCGATAAGAACGTAAAGCGGTATCAATTAAGGAGACTATTGCAATGCGCGAAAGCGGAATTTTGATGCATATTACCTCCCTGCCGGCCCCTTACGGCATCGGCACCATGGGGAAGGACGCCTATGCCTTTGTGGACTTTCTGGTCAGGGCCGGACAGCGGTACTGGCAGATATTGCCCCTGACTTCCACGGGCTACGGCGATTCCCCCTATCAGTCTCTGGGCGCCTGCGCAGGCAACCATTATCTCATCGATCTGGACAGGCTGGCAGACGAGGGACTGCTGAAAAAAGAGGAAATCCAGAACATTCCATGGGGCAGCAATCCGGCGCGGGTGGATTTTGGAGCCATGTACGCTCATCGGATGAACGTGCTGCGGCAGGCGTTTCAGCGCTTCACGCCGGATGGTGCCTATGAGACTTTCGTGGAGCAGAACCGGAGCTGGCTGGAAGACTATGCTCTGTTCACGGCGTTGAAGGACACCCTGGGCGGCAAGCCATGGCTGGAGTGGCCGGAAGCCCTGCGTCTGCGAAAAGCTGACGCTCTGGCGGAAAAGCGCCGGGAGCTGTCCGATGAGATCCGGCTGCAATACTTTGTTCAGTACGAATTTGACAGGCAGTGGAAGGCTCTGCGCAGCTACGCCAATGCTAAGGGCGTCCGCATTATCGGCGACGTTCCCATTTACGTGCCGCTGGATTCGGCGGACGTGTGGGCAAATCCGGAACTCTTCCAGCTGGACGAAAGCCGCCATCCGGAACAGGTGGCGGGCTGCCCCCCGGATTCCTTCACCGCGGACGGTCAGCTCTGGGGCAACCCAATTTACGACTGGAAAAAGATGGCGCAGACTCATTATTTCTGGTGGATTCAGCGCCTGACGGCCGCCGGAAAGCTGTACGACGTTATCCGTCTGGATCATTTCCGCGGCTTTGAAAGCTACTGGTCGGTGCCCGCAGGAGATACCACCGCGCGGAACGGCAAGTGGGTGAAAGGCCCCGGAATGGACTTCATCCGCACCATTCAGCAGGCTCTGCCCAATCTGGAATTCATTGCCGAAGATCTGGGCTTTATCACCCCCGAGGTGCGGAAGTTGCAGCAGGACTCCGGCTATCCCGGCATGAAGGTTCTGGAATTTGCCTTCGACTCCCGGGAGGAAAGCGACTACATGCCCCATCTGTACCCCGTGGACTCCGTGTGCTACACCGGCACCCACGACAACGTGACCCTGAAGCAGTGGTTTGACGAAGCCGCGCCGGAGGATGTGGCCTGCGCGAAAACCTATCTCGGACTGAACCGGGAAGAGGGCTATATCCGGGGCATGATTCGCGGCTGCATGGGTTCCGTGTCCCGGCTGTGCGTGGTGCAGATGCAGGACTATCTGGAACTGGGCAAGGAAGCTCGCATGAACTTTCCCGGTACGCTGTCCAGCGCCAACTGGACGTGGCGCGCGGAAAAGGGCTTTGACTCCGACGCTCTGGCCGCGAGAATTTACGCTGCCACAAAGCTGTACGGACGCGTGGGGAAATAACGGATTTCCCTTGCGGAACAAGGAAAAACTGCTCTAAACCATAATGTAGCGAAATTTCACCGGGAACCGGGATTTTGTCCGGGTTCCCGGTTGATTTTTTGGAAACGTTTTTTCCTGCATCGGCGGGGATTTTTCCGAAAAAACGGCACAAATTATGCGAGTTTCTGCATTATTCACAAAATTCTGCCCCAATGTCCATTTTTTATGTGAATACTATAAAAAAGTTGAAAATTAACATTTTTTCCGATTGATTTTACCGCCCGTTTGACTTACAATAGAAGACGAGCGGATTTTGAGAAAACAGTCCGACGCGACTGCCACCGGGGTGATGTGCATGCTGAATATTGTTCTGGTGGAACCGGAGATACCGCAGAACTGCGGCAATATCGCCCGCACCTGCGCCGCAACAGGCTGCCGTCTGCACCTGATACGGCCGCTGGGCTTTGACATCTCCGAAAAGGCCGTCCGCCGTGCGGGTCTGGATTACTGGCACATGGTGGAGGTTCGGGACTACGAAAATCTGGAGGACTTCTTCGCGAAGAATCAGGTGGAGGAAATGTGGTGCCTGTCCACGAAAGCGCCGAGGAGCTATACCGAGGCTGCCTTTCACGACGGCTGCTACCTGTTTTTCGGGAAGGAGACTAAGGGACTTCCGGAGGACTTCCTTCGGGCGCACTACGACGCGTGTGTTCGCATTCCCATGCGTCCGGATGCCCGGAGCCTGAACCTGAGCAATGCGGTTGCCGTCACCGTCTACGAGGCACTGCGTCAGCTGTCGTTTCCCAATTTGCGCGACTTTGGTAAAATGCGGGAGTGACCTCCCGAGAATATGGAGGAGTTATCATGAACTACAATAAGAAGTCCATCGAGGACATCGACGTGGCCGGCAAGCGGGTCCTGTGCCGCTGCGACTTCAATGTTCCCACCAAGAACGGCGTCATCACCTCCGACAAGCGGATTGTCGCCGCCATGCCCACCATCAAGTATCTGGTTGACCACAACGCAAAGGTCATCCTCTGCTCCCACATGGGCAAGCCCAAGGGCGAGTGGAAGCCCGAGCTGAGCCTGAAGATCGTTGCCAAGCGCATCAGCGAGCTGCTGGGCAAGGAAGTCATCATGGCCGCCGATGTGGCGGGCGAGGACGCCAAGGCCAAAGCCGCCGCGCTGAAGGACGGCGACGTGATGCTGCTGGAGAACACCCGGTTTGAGAAGGGCGAGACCAAGAACGATCCCGAGCTGAGCAAGGCTCTGGCCTCTCTGGCGGACGTGTTCGTCAATGACGCTTTCGGCACTGCCCACCGCGCCCATTCTTCCACCGCCGGTGTGGCCGATTATCTGCCCGCCGTCAGCGGTTTCCTGGTTCAGAAGGAAGTTTCCATCATGGGTAAGGCTTTGTCCGACCCCGAGCGTCCCTTCGTTGCGGTTTTGGGCGGCGCAAAGGTCTCCGACAAGCTGAATGTCATCAATAACCTGCTGGAAAAGGTGGACACCCTGATCATCGGCGGCGGCATGGCCTATACCTTCCTTGCCGCCAAGGGCTACGCTGTTGGCAAGTCCCTGCTGGACGAGAGCAAGATCGACTACTGCAAGGACATGATGGCCAAGGCGGAAGCCAAGGGCGTCAAGCTGCTCCTGCCTGTGGACGTGGTCGTTGCCGATTCCTTCCCCGACCCCATCGACGGCCCCATCGACGTTACCACCGTTGACGCCGCTGCCATCCCCGCCGACAAGGAAGGTCTGGACATCGGCGAGAAGACCTGCGCTCTGTTCGCGTCCGCTGTGAAGGACGCTAAGACTGTCGTCTGGAACGGCCCCATGGGCGTGTTTGAGAATCCCACTCTGGCCAAGGGCACCATCGCCATGGCGCAGGCTCTGGCAGATTCCAGCGCCACCACCATCGTCGGCGGCGGCGACAGCGCTGCGGCCTGCGAGCAGCTGGGCTTTGCCGACAAGATCACCCACATTTCCACCGGCGGCGGCGCTTCTCTGGAATTCCTGGAAGGTCTGGAGCTGCCCGGCATCGCCTGCCTGGAAGACAAGTAATCCGGGAATCGAGTTTCTATTAACATCCCTATCAATAAAAGGAGAAATGGAATCATGAACAGAAAATACCGCAAGACCGTTATCGCCGGCAACTGGAAGATGAATAAGACCCCCTCCGAGACCAAGGAGTTTATGACCCAGCTGAAGGCCATTCTGCCCAAGGGCCGCTGGTGCGACGTGGCTCTGTGCGTTCCCGCCGTGTGCATTCCCGCCGCTGTCCGCGCCATGCGTGAGACCCGGGTAGGCATCGGCGCCGAGAACTGCAACGCCAACGCCTCCGGCGCTTACACCGGTGAGATCGCCACCAATATGCTGGTGGACGCCGGCTGCAAGTACGTCATCATCGGCCACTCCGAGCGCCGCGCCATGGGCGAGACCGACGCCGATGTCAACGCCAAGGTTCTGGCTGCTCTGAACGCCGGTCTGACCCCCATCATGTGCTGCGGCGAGAGCCTTGAGCAGCGCCAGAGCGGCATCACCACCGAGTGGATCACCATGCAGATCAAGCTGGGTCTGGCTGGCGTTCCCGAGGACAAGATCCGCAAGGTCATCATCGCCTACGAGCCCATCTGGGCCATCGGCACCGGCCTGACCGCCACTCCCGATCAGGCGGAAGAGGTCTGCGAGAACATCCGTACCGTGGTGCGCAAGCTGTACTCCTCCAAGAACGCCCGTGCGATCTCCATCCTGTACGGCGGCTCCATGAACGACAAGAACGCCTTCGAGCTGCTGGCACAGCCCGACATCGACGGCGGTCTGATCGGCGGCGCGTCTCTGGTTCCCGAGAAGTTTGTCAAGATCATCGAGGCTGCCAACCAGCCCACTGTGTAACTTTACCCTGTAAAGATGGGCAGCCGCGAACAAAAGCGGCTGCCCATCTTTGCCCCTTATTTCAATTGGAGGTGTATTGATGAAGACACTTCTTCTGTCCGCTCTGGACGCGCAGACCCCGGAAATCGCCGCAGAGCTGATCCGTCAGGGGGAGCTGGTGGCGATTCCTACGGAGACGGTTTACGGTCTGGGCGCAAACGGTTTGGACGAAACCGCCGTGACGAAAATTTTTGAAGCCAAGGGTCGTCCTCAGGACAACCCCCTGATTCTGCACATCTGCGGCGCGGAGCAGATCGAACTGTTCTGCCACGACGTACCTGCGGCGGCCTATGAGCTGGCGAAGGAATTCTGGCCGGGACCGCTGACCATGGTGCTGCCCGCCCGGGACTGTGTTCCCCGGCGCACCACCGGAGGACTTTCCACCGTGGCCGTCCGCTGCCCGGACAATGCCGTGACCCGGGAGATCATCCGCCTTGCGGGCGTTCCTATCGCTGCTCCCTCCGCCAATATTTCCGGAAAGCCCTCCACCACCACCGCCCAGCACGTTCTTCACGACCATGACGGGAAAATCGCCGCCATCGTGGACGGCGGCCCATGCCGGGTGGGCGTGGAGTCCACCATCGTGGATTTGACGGAAGACCGCCCCCGGCTGCTCCGCCCCGGCGGGATCACCCCGGAGCAGCTGATCTCCGTTCTGGGGGATCTGGTCATCGATAAGGCCGTCACCGCCCAGATCGACAAGGACGCCGTGGTGAAAGCCCCCGGCATGAAATACCGCCATTACGCCCCGGCGGAGCCGGTGGTCATCGTCTCTGGCAGCCGGGAAAAGGCCGCCGCCTACATCCGCCGCCATTTCACCCCCGGCGACCGGGTGCTGTGCTTTGAAGAAGAGCTGCCCCTGTACGCCGGGTGCAGCCCCCTGTCCTACGGCCGGGAGGCGGACGTCAACACCCTGTCCGCCGGCTTGTTTGCCGCCCTGCGGGAACTGGACGACCCACATATTCATCAGGTCTATGCCCGGTGCCCGGTGGGGGGCGGTGTGGCCTACGCCGTGCAGAACCGGCTGAAAAAGGCCGCGGCGTTCCACATCGTGGACGCGGAGGAGGAAGCATGATTCTCGGCATCACCGGCGGCACCGGCTGCGGAAAAACCACCCTGCTGAACGTTCTGAAGGAGCGGGGCGCGGTGGTTCTGGACTGCGACGCCATCTACCACGAGCTGCTGACGCGGGACGCGTCCCTCCTTGCGGCCATCGAAGAACGCTTCCCCGGCACGGTGGAGGACGGCGTTTTGCAGCGGAAAAAACTTGGGAATCTGGTATTTTCCCACAAAAACGCCCTGCTGGATTTGAACAGAATCACCCACGCCTCCGTGAAGCGGGAGGTGCTTCGCCGCCTTTCGGAAAAGCCCGCCCTTGCTGCCATCGACGCCATCGCCCTGTTTGAAGGGGGACTAGCCGAACTGTGCGACGTGACGGTCGCCGTCACCGCCCCGGTGGAAGACCGGGTTCGCCGCCTTATGCGCCGGGACGGCATTCCGGAAGACTATGCCCGCCGCCGCATCGCCGCCCAGCCGGACGAGAACTGGTTCCGGGAAAAATGCGGCTTTGTGTTGGAAAACAACGGGTCAGTGTCGGAATTTCGGGAAAAATGCCTTGCGTTTTTGCGGGGAATTGGTATAATGGATCCAGCGAGCGAGCGCCGTAAGTCCCTGCAATGCACCGTCCACCCGACGGGAACGCTGGGAACATATACCTTCGTTGTCGTCTGCTCCCGGTACGACGGGAAGTGGCTTCTCAGCCGGCACAGGGAGCGGGACACATGGGAGACCCAGGGCGGCCACATCGAGCCGGGAGAAACGCCCATGCAGGCTGCCCGACGGGAGCTGTACGAGGAAAGCGGCGTCCGGGACGCGGAGCTGTACCCGGTCTGCGACTACCACGGCTTCGACGCCCAAAGCAGCGCCAACGGCATGGTGTTTTTCGCGGCGGTTCGCCGTCTGGAACCCCTGCCGGAAAGCGAGATCGGGGAAGTCAGACTGTTTTCGGCGCTGCCGGAAAATCTGACCTACCCCAACGTAACGCCCCGCCTGATGGCGGAGGCGGAAAGAAACATAGGAGGATGCAACATGACCACAGAAGAACTGCGCAATTCCCTGCTGGCGTCGCCCAAGAACGGCTACACCCGGCTCACTGACGCCCAGCGGGATGAAATGGAAGGCTATGCTCAGCGCTACATGGCGTTCATGAGCGAATGCAAGACCGAGCGGGAGGCCACCGCATGGGCCGTTCGGGAAGCCGAGAAGCTGGGCTACAAGCCCTTCGCCCCCGACATGGAAGCCAAGCCCGGCGACAAAATTTACTACAACAACCGCAATAAATCCATCGCTCTGGCCGTCGTCGGCACCAAGTCCCTGGGCGAGGGCGCGAACATCTGCGCCGCCCACGTGGATTCCCCCCGGCTGGACATCAAGCCCAATCCCCTGTACGAGGACTCCGAGATCAGCTACCTGAAGACCCACTATTACGGCGGCATCAAGAAATACCAGTGGACGACCATTCCTCTGGCGCTCCACGGCGTGGTGTACCGGGCGGACGGCGCTGTGGTCACGGTTACCATCGGCGAGGACGAGGGCGACCCCATCCTGATGGTCTCCGACCTGCTGCCCCATCTGGCGGCGGATCAGATGCAGAAGCCTGCGGGGAAGATCATCGAGGGCGAGCAGCTGAACGTGATCCTCGGCTCCGAGCCGCTGGAGGGCGACGGCTCTGACCTCGTGAAGCTGCACATCATGAAGCTGCTGAACGAGAAGTACGGCCTTGTGGAGAGCGACTTCCTCTCCGCCGAGCTGACGGTGGTTCCCGCGGGACGCTGCCGGGAGGCGGGTCTTGACCGCAGCCTGCTCAGCTCCTACGGCCATGACGACCGGGTCTGCGCTTACGCCGAGCTGGAAGCCCTGTTCTCTCTGGACATGCCCGAAAAGACCGCCGTGTGCATTCTGGCCGATAAAGAAGAGATCGGCTCCGTGGGCATTTCCGGTATGCAGAGCCACTACTTTGAACATTTCATGGAGGGCCTGTGTGACGCGCAGGGCGTCAAGCTGTCCGACTGCTTCGCCAATTCCTTCTGCCTGTCCGCCGACGTTTCCAACGCCTTCGACCCCAACTGGCCGGAGACCTGCGACAAGCGGAACAACAGCCAACTGAACTACGGCGTTGCCATCTGCAAGTACACCGGCTCCCGGGGCAAGGGCGGCGCGTCCGACGCTTCCGCCGAGGCTATGGGTCATGTCCGCTCCACGCTGGACAAGGCGGGCGTCATCTGGCAGATCGCGACTCTGGGCAAGGTGGATCAGGGCGGCGGCGGCACCGTGGCGGCCTACATGGCAAACCGGAACATTGTCACCGTGGACGCGGGCGTGCCGGTGCTCAGCATGCACGCGCCGCTGGAGCTGGTCTCCAAGCTGGACTGCTACGAAACCATGCTGGCCTGCAAGGCGATTTATCTGGCATAAAACTAAGGCAACACCGCGCAATTGCGTCTGCGAGTCTCAGCCGTCTTTTTGCTCCACTTCCGCAGTTCCGAAAATGGGAAATACATACAGTATTCCTCCATTTTCGGAACTTTGAATTGGAACAAAAATCCTGCCTGAGACTTCTTGCCGAATTGTGCGGTGCTGCCCTTAAGGAAACTACCTCTTTGATGGGTGGCCGTAAAACAGTGAATGGAGCGTATCGGTAAAGATACGCTCCATTTTCGTGCCAATATGCTACGTAATGTGGGGTACAGCCCCTTGCCTCTCCCATAGGGAGAGGCAAGGGGGGCAGTTCATTATCCCGCTGTGCCTGTTGACTGTCTGATGCGCCCCGCCCATTTTCGAGGGAGCTTCTTTCATAGATTGGATTACAGTTCCGGGCCGGTGCAGATGTCTCTGGGTTCCTCCGTGGGGGGAAGTTCCTTGAGCTTCCTGCTGCCGCGTACCGCCAGAACCAGCTCTACGATGGCCCAGATGTGCAGCAGTAAATCCACCAGTTTGCCCTCCGGGCTATCATACAGAGCAAAGGTAATGACCACCAGCGCCACGGTATCGACGATGAACAGCACCAGCGCTGCCGTCAGCCAACCGGCGCGCTCCTTGCTCAGCAGCCAGCAGAGCAGATACACCGCCACAATGACCAGCGCGATGACCAGACCCGTGTAGGTGAGCGTCCCTTTGACATTCCAAGCACCATCCACAAAGCCGTTCTCCATGCCCATCCCCACGAATACCAGATAGTACGGTACGGAAGCGGAGAACAGGAAATACGTGTTCGTGTCCAGAATCGTCATGATCAGATTGACCACCGTGAGAATGACGATCAGCAACAGACTGTAACGTCCGTTGGCCACCTGCCGCAGCAGGTACTCCCGGGAGTTCTTGTCCACCGGGGTGTTATTTTTTGCCATAAACTACCATCTCCTTGTTGTTGCGTGCCGTGTCATAATATCAGATATTCAGGGGAAATGCAACCTTGACTTTTCTGCCGCCAATGTGTATAATAAGGAAAATTTCATAGGACAGTTCGTGACCATCCTGTCGGTAAACAAAACTAGGGATTTCCGATGGGCGCTATGCGCTCATTTTTTGTTGGGTGTGGTCATGGACTGCTCCCAATTTCTGTTTTGGAGGAACACCATGTCGAAAAATACCAGATTTCTGACCCATGCCGCCGTCATTGCGGCGCTGTACGCTGTACTGACCCACCTGCAGAATGTTCTGCTTCCCGGTTCCACCACATGGGCGATCCAAATGCGGCTGTCCGAAGCGCTGTGCGTGCTTTCCTTTTTCACCCCGGCAGCGATTCCCGGATTGACGGTGGGCTGTCTGGTTTTCAACATCACCTATGCCGCCGCGCTGCCGCTGGATTTTCTCGTGGGCAGTCTTGCGACGCTTCTGGCGGCCGGGGGGATGTGGCTGACCCGGCGGGTCACGGTGAAGGGGTATCCTTTGCTTGGGATGGCGATGCCCGCACTGTTCAACGCACTGCTGGTAGGCTGGGAACTGACGGTATACATCGGTGGCGGTTTCTTCCTCAACGCGCTGTACGTGGCGCTGGGAGAACTGGCGGTACTCCTGACCTTTGGCACGGTGCTGTTTTACGCCGTCAAAAAGCGGCATCTGGACACGACGGTGTTCGGCGCGTAAAGCAATCAAAATTCCCCCGCCGCGCGGATGTTCCGACGCGGCGGGGGAATTCTTCACAGCTCCAATTTCAGGTCGTTTTCCCCGATCCAGCCCCATTTCCGGAGGATCAGGCAGAAAACCCAGCTCAGCACCGCCGGAAGAACGAAGCAGATCAGCGCCATGCCCGTCCAGTCCATGGCGGTGATGGCCGTCTTTGCGCCGTTGGCAATATCGTTGATCCAGCCCGTGTAAACGCCGATCTGCCCGACAAAGCCGCAGGTGCCCATGCCGGAGGAGACCGCCGTGCCGTTCATCTCCAGATGGAACAGGCATGTGGCAAGCGGCCCCGTGATGGCCGATGCCAGTGTGGGCGGTATCCAGATACGGGGGTTCTTCACAATGTTGGGCATTTGCAGCATGCTGGTGCCGATGCCCTGAGCGACCAGACCGCCCCAGCCGTTTTCCCGGAAGCTCATCACCGCGAAGCCCACCATCTGGGCGCAGCACCCTGCCACGGCGGCGCCGCCGGCAAGACCCGTCAGTCCCAGCGCTGCGCAGATGGCGGCGGAGGAAATGGGCAGCGTCAGCGCCATACCCACGGCGACGGATACCACAATGCCCATGAAAAAGGGCTGAAGCACCGTCGCCCACTTGATGAAGCTGCCTACGGCGCTGGCCGCCGTACCGATGGGCGCTGCTACCAGACGCGCAATGCCGATGCCGGCCAGAACCGTCACGATGGGCGTCACCAGAATGTCGATTTTGGTCTCCTTTGCCACCAGCTTGCCGCATTCCGCCGCGACGATGGCGACGACGTATACCGCCAGCGGCCCGCCCGCGCCGCCCATGGCGTTGGCGGCAAAGCCCACGGGGATCAGGGAAAACAGCACCAGCGTCGGGCAGTGCAGCGCAAATCCGATGGCCACGGCAATGCCGGGGCCGACCATGGCGGAGGCAAGGCCGCCGATGGTATAGCCCACTGCGCCCTCACCCTTGCCCACGGTGACGATGATCCGTGTCAAAAACCCGATGCCGAACTGCTGCCCCAGAGTATTGAGGATGGTTCCCACCAGCAGCGTGCAGAACAATCCCTGCGCCATGGCCCCCAGCGCATCGATCCCGTAGCGCTGGAGGGTGAATACCACGTCCTTGCGCGCCAGAAATTGCCTGATCTTCTCCATAGGTACCCCTTCTTTCCAAAGTGTATGAATGTAACCTATTATACAGGAAACCTTTTCCGCACGCAAGCTGAAAGGGAAAGATTCTCCTTGCAAATGCCGTGCAACATGCTAAAATAGAAGAGGAACGTTGCGAGGAGGGATTTGTCATGGATATTTGGAAAGAACTGGAAGCTGAGGGCGTAAACAAGCAGCTGCTTGCAGAGGTTCGTGCCTTCCGGGACAACCATGGCGTGGCGGAGGAAGTACGCGGCCGGATTCCAAACCCCCGATTTGTATACTACGGCAAGGACGTCTGGGAAGCCGCCGCGGCGGCGGTGCTGTGCGGGGAGAACCTGCTTCTGGCAGGCCCCAAGGCCACCGGCAAAAACGTGCTGGCGGAGAATCTGGCCGCCCTGTTCGGCCGCCCGGTGTGGGACATTTCCATGCACATCAACGTGGACGCGGCGTCCCTCATCGGCACCGATACGCTGAAGGGGGGCGAGGTCAGCTTCCGGGAAGGCCCCGTGTGCCAGTGCGCGCGGCTGGGCGGCTTCGGCATTCTGGACGAGGTGAATATGGCGAAAAACGAAGCGCTGGCCGTGCTCCACGCCACGCTGGATTTCCGCCGGGTCATTGACATTCCGGGCTACCGCCGCGTGATGCTGGATGACGCGGCCCGGTTCATCGGCACCATGAACTATGGCTACGCCGGTACCCGGGAGCTGAACGAAGCACTGGTTTCCCGGTTCGTGGTGGTGGATATGCCGGTGATCGGGCAGGACGATCTGTGCAAGCTGCTGCTGCGGGGCTTCCCGAGCCTGAAAAAGAGCTGGGCGCAGCAGCTGGCGGCGTTGTTCGACGATCTGCGCGCCAAGTGCAGAAGCGGGGAGATCTCCGCCCGGGCGCTGGATCTGCGGGGACTGCTGACTGCCCTGCGGCTGATGGAACGGGGACTTTCCCCGGAAGCCGCGCTGGAAATGGGCATCATCAACAAGGCATTCGACCCCTTCGAGCGGCAGCTCACCGCCGACGTGGTCTGGGCGCGGGTGCCCAGAACGGCGAAAGCGGAAGAGTTCTTCGGAGACTGATATGGACATCGGGGAACAGGAAGCCCGCCGGGCGGACAACCAGATCTGGAACGCCGCGGGAATCTATGGCTTTGCCACGGGCAGCCGGGGCTATGAACCCAACGGGGAAGCGTCGCTGTATTTCAACACCGCCATCGGTCTTGTGCGGCAGCTGTATGATTACAAGAAGCTGGAGCTGCTGTTCACTGCACTGGAGCGCCACTCCGGGGGAGAGCTGCAAAGTGAGCTGCTCTGGCTGGGGCTGGAGCGGTGCGCCTATCTCAGGTGCCGGGACGCCCGTCCGGCGCTGACCTTTCTGCGGCAGGACTATGCCGAACGGCAGTTACAGCAGGATTTTTCCGTGAACAGCGAGCAGGACAGGCTGAAAATCGGCTGGTTCCGCCGGGCGCTGGGGCTGTCCAGCGAGGAATCTGACCGGGAAAAGCAGATTTTGGACGCGCTGGAATTTGACCCCGACTGGGACGCTGAGGCCATCCAGACGCGGATGGAGCAGATCGTCCTCAAATATTTCGGGCGGAATCTCCGCAACGAAATTGACCACTTCAATTCCAACCGGGTGGATCTGGGTTTCTTTGCCCGGCTGATGCTTCGCCCGGGAGGGCTGCACCGTCTGGGGCAGGCCGCGCCGGAGGGCGGCGTGGGGCTGCGCGCTCTGTCGCGGCGCATTTTCGGTTGGCGGGAAGCCCGGAAGGACGATATTCGGAAATACGCCGCCGCGTGCTTCGGCAAGTCCATGCTGACCCCGGCGGAACTGGCGGACGCGGAGCGAACCTGCTGCACCGGCCATCACCGCAACTGCGTTCTGCACTTCACCAGAGGAGAAGCGCCGGAAACCGGGGAAGCGCCCACCCGGGAATGGGAGCAGCTTCAGGAGCAGACGGAGCGCAACCGCGCTTATTTTCAGGCGCATCTTGCCCAGAACCGGCTGGAAATTCAGCGCCTTGCCCAGCAGCTGCAAAACACCATCCTGCTGCTTCAGGAGGACGGGAGCCTTCGGTGCCGCGCGGGACGGGTCAGTCCGGCGCTTGCATGGCGCGCCCCCTCGCTGGGGGACGGCCGGGTGTTTGACCGGCAGCAGCCCAATACCCTGGGGGACTTGGTCGTGGACATTCTGCTGGACGCCTCCGCCTCCCAGAACCGGCGGCAGGAGCAGCTGGCGACGCAAGGCTACATTCTGGCCGAAGCGCTGACCCGGTGCGCAATTCCTGTCCGGGTGCTGTCCTACTGCTCCGTCAGCGGCTGTACGGTGCTGCGGGAGTACCGGGACTACCGGGAAAATCAGGGCAACAACCGGATTTTCGAGTTCGCTGCCGCCGGGTGGAACCGGGACGGCCTTGCCCTGCGGGCAGTGGACTGGCTTTTGCGCCGGTCGGGGGAACAGCAGCGGCTTTTGCTGATTCTCACCGACGCGAACCCCAACGACGATACCCGCCTCCCCGGCACGGGGAATCAGTTTTTCAGCCGGGACTACAGCGGCAGGCCCGCCGTGGCCGACGCCGCCGAGGAAGCGACGATGCTGCGCAGGCATGGCAATCCGCCGCTCTGCCTGTTCTCCGGCCGGGAGGGCGACTTAAGCAGCGCCCGCACCATTTACGGCCGGGATGTGGTAAGGCTGCCCTCCGTGGGCTGGTTTGCCCAGACCGTGGGGAAGATCATTCAGGGAAGATTACAGGCACTCGAAAGCTAATGAAAAAACGCGGCTTCTATGCCGCGTTTTTTAGATAAATTGGCACTGTACAACGCCTTTTAAGTATGCTACAATTCCCAAAAGCGGGAAAACAGGAGATGATGACCTTGACAAGTCAGGCGCAGCGGTATCTGGAAAAGCTGGATATCGGCTATTCCTACCGCCTTGCAAAGCGGATGGAGGAGCACTGCACCAACCCCGTGCTGGGCTACCGCACCGCAGGCTCCCCGGCGGAGATCGCCACGGGAGACATGCTGGCGGCGGAGATGAAGAAAATCGGCTTTTCCAAAGTATGGAAGGACGCCATCACCGTGGACGCGTGGGAGTTTGAGAAAGCGGAGCTGTCTTTTACCGACGCCGAGGGACGGGAGCGCCATGTCCAGCTGGGGGCGTATCAGACGAATTTCGTCACGGACGGCCCTACCGCCTACGAGCTGGTCTATGCGGGCAAGGGCACAGAAGCGGATTACGAGGGGCTGGACGTTAACGGGAAGCTGGTGCTGGTGGAGATCAATCAGCGGAACGAATGGTGGATTAACTACCCCGTGTATCAGTCCCACCTCAAGGGTGCGGCGGCGCTGATCGCCGTGCAGACCGGGGGCTACGGCGAGGTGGACGATGCCGCGCTGAACGCGCAGGATATCGCAGGCCCTCCCGAAGCCGCTGCCTTTTCCATTTCCCGGAAGGACGCCGGGGCGCTGAAGGAGCTGCTTGCGGACAGTGCGACGGTGGCCGTCACCCTGGACGCCTGCACCCGGGTAGAGCGCGACCGCACCACCTACAATATCATCGGCGAGCTGACCGGCCGGAACCCTGACCGGAAGATCATGTTCTCCGCTCACTACGACTCCTATTTTGACGGCTTTCAGGACGATAACACCGCCATTTCCATGATGCTGGGCATGGGCAAAGCACTGGTAGAGACCGGCTGGCAGCCGGAGAACACCATCCTTTTCTGCGCCATGGCGTCGGAGGAATGGGGCGTGGCGGATTCTCAGTTCGACTGGTCCACCGGCGCTTACGAGCAGGTGTTCACCGTACATCCCGAATGGCGGGGGCAGGTCATTGCCGACCTGAATTTCGAGCTGCCGGCCCTTGCCCACGGCACCCGGGCAAGAATCCGCAGCACCTACGAATATGTGGATTTTCTGGAAGAATTTCTGGAAAATCTCCCGGAGCTGACACAGGGCTATCCCGAGGAAACCCGGATCACCGCCCCCATTGAAACATGGTCGGACGACTTTTCCATTGCCATTGCGGGCATTCCCTCCATGGTCAACGATTTCACCGGCGGCAGCTTTATGGAGACCCACTACCATTCCCAGTTCGACAACGACACCTACTATGACGAGGACGTGTACCGTCTCCACCATGAGCTGTTCGGTCTGCTGCTGATGGCCATTGACAAAACCAGAGTGGTGCCGCTGAACTTCGCCGGAACCTTCCGGAAGGCCAAGGAAGCATTGGACTTGGACTGGTGCGCCCGGACGGAGGCCGACGGCGAGAGCCTTGCCCAGGCGCTGGACGAAGCGGCGGCGCTTGCCCAGCGGGTTTACGACCGGGCGGCGGCCATCAACCGGGGACAGGCACCCGGCGAGGACGCCGGTCGATTGGAGCGGCAGCTGCTGGATTTGTTCCAGCGCACCCAGGACACCTTTGTCCGCATCGATTGGTACGGCAACGTCCAGTTCCCCCAGGAAAGCCTGCAGCAAAGCCTTGAACTGCTCCACGGCGCGGCGGGCAGCCTGGCGGCGGGAAATCTCTCCGCGGCACTGCGGAAACTCTATGAGATCGACAACAACCGCTATGCCTTCCTGTTTGAGCAGCGGGTGTACCGCCACTTCACCCAGTACGTATTTTCCCAGCCCAAGGAGCGCCTGAAATGGGGCTACCGCCGGATCGTGGGGTATATCAACCTATACGCAACGGTCAAGGGCCTGCTGGAAAAGAAAGCCAAGGGCATTACGGACTACACCGCGGAAGCGGCCTTCCTGCAAGGTGCGGCCGCCGCGCAGGAGGGCGCCTACCGGGATCTGGTGGGCAGTCTGAACATCAGTGTGGAGGAAATGAAGCGGATGCTCCGCGACTGCCTCCCAAAATAAAGGAACGAATATATGGAAAGCGAATTATACAAAGTTACAAAAAAAGACCTGCCAAAGCTTCAGGCACTGCTGAACAAGTGCTTTGCCTCCGACCCACTGTACGAGACCCTGATTCCCAACGAGGATATCCGCAAGAAGCTTTTGCCGAAGCTCTTTGCCTGCGACATGGAGGAATTCTACAAAAACTGCGACATTTTTGCCGACAGCCCGGATTTGAACGGCCTTCTGGTCGTTTCCGACGAGACCGAGCCGTACCATTTCCTCCAATACTACTTTACGGAGCTGGAAGCGGAATTGCAGACGGACGCATGGCTGATCAAGGAAGACCCGTCGCTCAAAACCCTGTTCCACTTTTTTGCCGCACGGGATTACCTGAACTCCCACTGGACGACCCAGCTGCACGAGGACAACCGTCTCCATGTGATCTATCTGGCGGTAGACCCCCAGATGCAGCACCACGGCATTGCGGTGAAGCTGCTGAAGGCGGCGGTGGATTACGCGGACAACCATCACATGATGATGTCGCTGGAGACCCACAATCCCCACAACGTGACGCTATACCAGCAGTTGGGGTTTGAGATTTACGAGGTTCTGGAAAAGCATTTTCATTTGAAACAGTTCTGCATGGTGCGCCCGATTCAAAGCGAGCTTGGACAGCCCGCGAAGCCGGGAAATGCGATTTAATCGAAAATGCTTATCGACTTAACGCAGCAAGCCACAATATCTTGAGAAAGTCCGGTTTATTGGACAGATAGGATGCTACAATGTTCCCAAAAGCAAAAAGGGGAACATCATCAT
>ERZ780198.696-NODE-696-length-35683-cov-17.705625_pt1 | contig 35683 bp, 24 predicted proteins | sample MGYA00510979_ERZ780198 | MGnify/ENA primary metagenome ERZ780198 (study PRJEB29588, sample SAMEA2158039) | human gut metagenome | biome: human gut; feature: human-associated habitat; material: faeces | place: Denmark | collected 2008/2010 ...
GCGCCCAAAAAGACTTGTCTATGTGCTCCTTCCGATTGTTTGGGTTGCAGAAGCCAAAGGAAAAGGAAGTGTGGAGTACAGAGGTTACCAAAGAGGATCTTAAAAATGCTGTAGAGGATGAGTATGGCGTAAAATATAGCAAGGATTGGAAGAGATTGCTTAAAGCTCCAATTGGATTAAAAGGTAAATATTCAATTAGAGAAGGAGTAAAGGTTGTTGGAAACGATGCTTTTCAAGGGTGCGGTTTTCTAACTAACATTGATTTACCCGAAAGTTTGACAAGCATTGGAAGAAACGCTTTTTGGGGTTGTGATTCACTCACAAGCATCATCATTCCGAATGGTGTGACAAGCATTGGTGATTATGCTTTTTTCTATTGTGATTCACTCACAAGCATCATCATTCCGAATGGTGTGACAAGCATTGGTGATCATGCTTTTTCTAAGTGCAATTCTCTTAAAAGCATCATCATTCCAGACAGTGTGACAAGTATTGGGAATTACGCTTTTTTATGCTGTGATTCCCTCACGAGTATCAACATACCAGATGGTGTGACAAGTATTGGAGAATGTGCTTTTTACAATTGTAATTCCCTCACGAGTATCAACATACCAGACAGTGTGACAAGTATTGGGTATCACGCTTTTTCTGACTGTGATTCCCTCACGAGCATCAATATTCCAAATGGCGTGACAAGTATTGGGGATTGCGCTTTTGAAAATTGTCATTCCCTTACAAGTATCAACATTCCAGACGGCGTGACAAGTATTGGGGATTGCGCTTTTTCTAGTTGCTATTCCCTTACAAGTATCAACATTCCAAACAGTGTGACAAGTATTGGGTATTACGCTTTTAAATGGTGCAAATCTCTTATGAGCATCAACATTCCAGATTCTGTGACATCTATTGGTAATGGAGCTTTTTCCGATTGCAAATCCCTCTTAAACATCAACATTCCAAATGGTGTAACGAGTATTGGGGATAGCGTTTTCGTCAATTGTAATTCTCTTATAAGTATTACAATTCCAAGCAGTGTAATTGCTATTGGTATGAATCCTTTTCGTGGATGCCATGCTGATTTGAAGAACGAGTCAAAAGCGTTCATATATGAACACAATGTCTTATTTGACAGAGATAAGACAGCCATTATTTCGTATAGAGCTAAAGAAGCAAACTATGTCATTCCTGACAGCGTGATAAGTATTGGAGGTTTCGCTTTTTCAGAGTGCAATTCTCTCACAAGCATCATTATTCCAGACAGTGTAACAAGTATTGGGTATAGCACTTTTTCTGAGTGCAAATCTCTTACAAACATCAACATTCCAGACAGTGTGACAAGTATTGGGGATTTCGCTTTTTCTGGCTGTGACTCCCTCACGAGCATCAATATTCCAAATGGTGTGACAAATATTGGGCATAGCACTTTTTCTGAGTGCAAATCTCTTACAAACATCAACATTCCAGACAGTGTGACAAGTATTGGGGATTTCGCTTTTTCTGGCTGTATCTCCCTCACGAGCATCAATATTCCAAATGGTGTGACAAATATTGGGCAAGGCGCTTTTAAGAATTGTGGTTCCCTTTCTCCTCAAGTCAAATCCGACATCATTCAACGTTTTGGGGGGAGAAGTCTTTTATGAGGAAGATATCTGGTCCATCTGAAATATTGAAGTGACGCATGAGGTTATGTAAGACTTTTACCTATAATAAAAGTCTTACATAACAACGTTTACGCCCAAAATCCTTTGACATTGGAAAACAACAAATACCCCAATTCGGGATAAAATAGCGATTAGTTGCATGTGAAGACAGATACGCGAATTCTCTTCCCATGCCATCAGGCAAGGGCAATATATAAAGAATCGAAAGAGATTATTACTGCGTCAAAACCAAAGCGTACAGTTACGCCTTATATGTATATATGTCTGCCCAACCTCTGCTCATCGGGGCTTCCGGTATGGGTATAGACGTTACAAAGGTAACACTTTTACCTTGAAAACCGCTTCGTTTGGCTGGCAAAGTATGATTTTAAGGTCTGATTTAACATTGTTAAATATAAACATATCAAAGAATTCCACTTTTGCTTGATTTGTCTCGCAAAAAGTTTGTATTATCAATGATTATTCGTATCTTTGTAGCACGAGAACCCGCCAAGCCTCTCAACGATGCTCAAATGTGCGGGTCGTTTTTGTTTTTATGGGTATATGGCAACAAGAATTCCGTTCATAAAAACATACTCCACACCCCAAGAGTTAGTGCAGCTACTCAAAACCAGAGGTATGGAGATAACCGATGAGGAAAAGGCTCAGCATTATCTTTCCCACATCGGTTACTATCGTGTGTCTGCCTATATGTACCCATTGCTTTCCATTCCCAAGGAACAACATCTATTCAAGCAAGGAGTAACTTTCAGTAAGGTTATGATGTTGTATCGCACAGAAATGACTAATTTTGCAACGCCATTAGACTAAAGAGCCAGAAAAGTGAACGGATATCCCCGTTTTGGGTGGGTGGATATCCTCCGTTTTCAGCAGATAAGATGATGCTTGCGACAAGCAACTCGGATGGTAAAGCCACTAAAGAGAAAGGGGCTAAGCCGATGAAAATCGCCTATTTCTTTTGCTCGCTCAAAAGAAATAGGCAAATCTTTATAAGTCGCAATTTAATTCCAAAAAACTTTTAATAGAGTTACCTATAGAAAATAGTAACTCATTATTTATTGGCCCGCTTAATTGTCTTGTATGGATGACTAACTTATTTGATTTGTCGTAATCAAGACCATCATAATGAATCCAATAATTTTGAGTCGAATCAGGTAAACCAACTTTGTGAAAAGACACTCCAAAAGTATTGTCAATTTGTCTATTGCTTCCTTGATTGACAATATAGCTTCCACAAGCAAGCACCACTACAGGAAAAGATTGTATGAACTTAGATTCTTTGAACAACTCAAGTTTTGTCCCTATCGTGTCTTTTTTTGCATAGGCAGAATGGCGAGCACAAACATTATTGAGCTCCGTACAAAATGCCATTTCTTCAAAATCTAATTTTCCTGCTATATGTTTTCTTTTAGGATAAACAGCATCTATTATCTTTTGATACTTGCTCCATGTACATCCCTCGCCTTTTTTCGAGCGGATTTGCCAAAGGTCCTTATAACTCTTGCCATTTAGTTCATTCAAGCACTCAAAGGTGTGTCTGTTGTTTCTCACCTTCAGCTCCGGCTCATTTGTATCGTTGGGTTCACAGCCGACAAACAAAATCATTGAGTTAGGATTTCCTTGTCCTATATAGAAGTCGCTGTTGCTGCATTCTTGCGCAAATTCTTTAAATAGTAAATATCTGTCTGTCATATTTTTTTAAATATAGGGTTAGCTTTGCTCTAATTGTAAAAGCGCATGTAGTTTTTCCAACAACTGCCTTTCTTTTTCAATAGTCTCTTCTACTTTTTCAAATCTAATGCCAGCAAGCTGAGCCATACTAAAATTTGCAATATGTCTTGAAACAATCTGCGAAATTTTATATTCGGTTTCCAACATTTGCACATACTCGTTAATGTCACGTGAGTTTCTGAGCATTAGCAATGTTTTTTCTATATTACTATCTGAGCAACATATTAGTAGGGCTTTACCAACTGCTATTTCATTCTCTGTCGCCTTTATCCAATCTTTCGTATGACCATACATATAGAAGAATATAGAATGATTTCCTAACACCCCATTAGTGGTAGGCTTAGGCGAGTGTTTTATTTCTTCAGCAAATAATTCTTGTGAGAGTAAAAGGTAATCTTTGTGTTTCCCATTATCAACAAAGATAATATCGTCTGTAATTTTTCTATAATTCGGTTTGTACCGAAGCAATTTGGAATAATTTGATATTTCCTCAACTTTGTAGGTATATATTTTACCATCTTTTATTTCATATCTTATTTCCTTATGCATAAAATCCATTTCAGTAAATGCCAACGGCTACCATATTGGCATGATTAATAAATGTTTTTTATATATACATGAAAACGTGGAGCCAATCCTGTCACTCGTTCCACGCAGTAAATGCTCTGGCATCGCCCAAGTTGTCGAAACGAGCAACGCTGAAAGCCCCACGCCTGTGTACGTATATAGAAAGCACTCTTGACAACGAACGACAAAATCGCTCGAAGCCAATAAGGGCTGTATACAATACACCTCATGAGGCGTTCCCGTTGCTTTGTTCTTGACAACTTTGCTCGAACTGCCAGATTATTACTGCGTCAAAACCAAAGCGTACAGTTACGCCTTATATGTATATATGTCTGCCCAACCTCTGCCCATTGGGGCTTCCGGTATGGGTTAGACGTTACAAAGATAACACTTTTACCTTGAAAACTACTTTATTTGGCTGGCAAAGTATGATTCCAAGGTCTGATTTAACATCATCAAATATAAATATGTCAAAGAAATCTACCTTGCGATATTTTTCTTGCTAAAAAGGTTGTATTATCAATGATTATTCGCATCTTTGCAGTGTCAGTCCTCGCCAAGCCTCTTAACAATGCTCAAATGTGCGGGTCGTTTTTGTTTTTATGGGTATATGGCAACAAGAATTCCGTTTAGAGCGTATAATACTGATAATCAATTAATAACACATTCCGCAATTGTACCTCTCTTAAAAGTATTAGAATTCCATGTAGCGTAGTTGCTATTGGCGGCAATCCTATTTGCGGATGTCATGCAGATTTGTACAATGAGTCAAAATACTTTATGTTATGGCCAACTGATTATAATCCTTTCACCTTTCTGAGTCGGAATCACCAGCACTTCGCTCTCACGGGTAACATCGCCCTCATTGCCTGTCACCGTCGGCTCTCCATTTTGCATAGACGCAGGCAAAGCAATACGGCAAGTTCCGCCAGCCGGCTTCTTACAGATTCCAACTCACGATGGACACCCTTGCCTTTGGCTATGTAATTCCCGCTATTAGGGCTTACTCGGGACTTGCACCCGTTATACAATGCTCATGCCGAGCATACGAGAAAGACAATGGAATGTTAGAGCTATCCTCACAGGGCACATTATTCATAAACACCTAATACACAAGACACTGCAATGAACTATAAGAATTATCTCTTCGGGGCGCGCTATCTACTGATAAACGTCAGTATTAATCACTCCAAATATCAGATGAGCCTTTTTTAGAGTTTACCCTCCTTGCTTTACTTCATTCTGTTTTTCACTCTAACTTGAATGATTTTCCAATAGCCGCCTCTGGCTGCTCCCACGCGTTCTATGAGTCCCATTCTTTTAAGATTGGCCAATTGCTTCTTTACTCCATCTTCCGATATGCCTATCCTTTCAGCGATGTCTTTCCTGCTTGCATGAGGGGTTTCTTCTATTATTTCAAGGATTCGTTTCTGGGTACTGTCAGATGCTTTCTGGGTACTTTTATGGGTATCACTTGAAGCTATCTGGGTACTATCAGCGGTTATCTGGGTACTTTTCTGGGTACTGTCAGATGGTTTCTGGGTAGTATTACCTTTCTTTATGCCGTCTTTAGGGGCAGTGCGCCAGACCGTGACCTTAAACTGGTTTGCCGACTCTTCGTTGTCGAAGTCGATGCGGGCATTCTCACGCACCACACGCTTGATGCCCGAACCAAGTCCACGGTAGATCATGGTTCTGGCGGCAAAGCCTGCCATCAAGGGGTTGCGCTGACGAGAGACGCCCAACTTAATGTCGTCTATCTTGAGACCGCCATACAGGCTTCCGGGATTGATGATTTCTATGCGGTCGTTGAAAATCAACAGGCGAATGGCGGCATGGTGGAGTAGGTCGAAATGCACAAGCGAGTTCTGCAGGAGTTCTTCCAACACCACTTCTGGTATTTCGAGTATGCCCGTCGAATTGAAGTTCTGTCCTTTCTGCTCATGGTGGAGGTACGACTTTAGGAACGCCATACTTTCCTTGAACATCCGTGGCAGGGTGCCTGTAATGTCTCGGCTGTCTAAGTAGTTGGTGTCGCCAATGTCGTTGCCGGCAAAGGCTACCGCCTTGACCACCACCGACGGCTCATACCGTTGGGGATTCTTGCCAAAGAAGAGCATACCCACACGTGTAGCCTCTCCCTTTGGGGTCAGCACGCTCAACGAGTGGAGCATGCGGTCGAGCGGTTGGTCGAAGTCTTCTACCTCTTTGTCATAGGTGGTTTCAAAATATTCCCTGATGTATGCCATTTCAAGGTCTTTGATGGAAGACCCTTTCTCGGCATCTTCCTCAGGGCGGTAACTACCAGAGGCTTGAAACAGGGCGAGTATCTCCGCATTCTCTGTGATGCGGCGCTTGTCGGCTCCTTGCTTCACCCATATCTCGCCCTGTAGGTTCTTATAGGGTTTGTTGCGTCCCTCGGTGATGGAGCATACCAGCACGTGCTTGTCGTCCACACGCACCACCTCGGTCTCTATGTAGATGGTGGGCTTCACTTGTTCGTTGGCGGCGTTGCCCAGCTCGCGGCTCACCAGTTGTATCTCTTCATACGTCAAGCCAGTCAGCTCGCCAGTCTTGTCTGCGATGCCAAAGAATATCCGTCCGCCATGTGAGTTGGCAAACGCTATCATCTCCTTGGCAATCTCCTTCTGGCTGGAAAGCTCTTGCTTGAATTGCACCGTAGAGGTTTCACCACATAGTGCTATATCTTTTATCTCTTCTTGCGTCATATCTATTCTCTATTGGCGGTTATGAATCTAACACCTTATATATCATATTTATCCTGCCCCAGCAGACTTGTGGCGGGGTCAAAACTTCCACGAGGCCGTCGATGGTGCCGACAAGTCTCTTTTTGAGGGCCTCCAAGCCTGTTTTTGCGAAAACGAGACAAAGAAGTCCTGGTCAAGGCGCTTGCGGATCAGAACAAACAACTCTGGTACGAACACGGGCTTTTCCGTGAACTTGGAAAGTCCAAGCAGATATTGCATGTACGGATTCTCCTGGATGGCTCAAACAGGTCGTGTATACGGTATTGTGAGTAGTATTTCATATCGCCCTTACGAGTTTTAACACCCAAAGTTAATCATTTTCTCTGAACTGAGCAAATATTTTTCAAGTTAATTTCTTAATTATCAGTAACTTGTTTTAAATCAGTGGACCCTAACTATGTTTGTTAGAAAGAAAAGACCGTAAAAACACTTTATGTTATGGCCAACGGATTATAATCCTTTCACCTTTCTGAGTCGGAATCACCAGCACTTCGTCCTCACGGGTTATATCGCCCTTATTGCCTGTCACCGTCGGTTCTCCATTTTGCATAGACGCAGGCAAAGCAATACGGCACGTTCCGCCCTGTTCAGGATAAATGCTGATTTGCTGCACCTTACCACCTTTTTGCTTGGCAGACACAAGGAAGGCGCCCATGGCACGCAGATCCTGGAAAGAGATATCTTGCCATGAAGCTGGGACAGCAGGGAAGATTCGAATGATACCAGTATGGCTCTGCATCAGCATCTCTTGTATTCCGGAAGCAAAGGCGAAGTTTCCTTCGAGCGTGAACGGGCGATAGGTAAACTTTGACTTACCACTATTCGTCTGGTCGCCATTGGCATGGAAGGTGTTGGGCAAGCAGAAGCATTCGGCAAAGGTCTTCAGGGCCTGAGCGGCACCCTCGCCGTCAAATGCACGGGCTTTCATGTTGCCAAACCAACTGTAGGAATAACCGCACCACCAGTCCGGGCCCACTTCCTGCATGCGTTTGAGCGTTGCATTGATGATCTTTTGGGACTCCTCTCCCTGACTGTAATCAAGCAACCCTAACGGATGAATTGCCATGGCGTGGGAGAAGTGGCGATGCGACTCGTTATAGGGGAAACCTTTGGCGAAAGTGAGTGAACCCGCCTCATCCAGATCAAAGGCTGGCAATTGTTTTCCTACTTTTTCCCAATGCACCGCCTCGTCATTCAACTTCAAAGCCGTGGCCATTTCGGAAGCAGCCTTGAAGGCAAACTTCATCAAAGAAAGGTCGTAGTTGGTCATGTCCTTGAACCAAGCCTTGATACTATTGTCGAATATTTCGGGACTTGAACTCATTGGCAAACGACGAAACCCCTGGTTGTCAACACAGGAAAGCTGTTCGAGGAAAGTCGCCACATCCTTCGTAAACGGATATGCCCGTTCTTTCAGAAATACATTATCGGCCGAGTATTTCCAATGCAGATAGAAATGCTGCGACAGCCAGGCACTCACCGTCGGAGACATGGCATACTGAATCCAGCCACCCATCGGCTCGCCAGTCAATGTGCAAACGCCCGGAACGTTAATACCTTCACATTCAAAGTATTGCTTCGTGTATTTCCTATAGACCTCACGTTGGTTCCAAAGCGTATTCAGATAACCCATCTCTTCCTGCAAATGGTTTCCCATATAGGATGGCCAATAACTCAACTGCGTATTCAAGTCGTGATGATAATCACCCTTCCATGGTGGAAGTTTCCCATTGTCGGCAGTCCATACTGCCTGGAGAGAGATTGGAGAAGAGTTCTCACGGGAAGCAGAACCAAACTTGTACATTTCGTTGTCGTATTGCTTCTGCAAGACCGTATCGGGTATGGAAATGGAAGAGGCTTGCCAATAGTTGTTCCAATAGTCCATGTGGTCGCTGTAGTCCGAGGCCACTCCACGCTCCAGGGCTTGGAGGGTTGCTTCCGAAGCCTTGTCGGACGACAATGAAGAAGAGACACTCCAAACGCCATACAACTTTTTGCCTTTCTGTTTCCAACGTACATTCACGTCGTAATAGAATCCACCCCACCCCGGCTGATGATAGGTTATTTGCTGCTTCTCAGTCCGTAGCGTTCCTTGTTCATAGCCCAGACGACGCAAATCTAAGCCTGTCACCGGATCGTTATCACCAGCAGCTACAGGCTTGTTGTATTGCGGTGCTATCAAACTGGGGCATATTGTGTCGGGGAGGTTTTCAAAAACAAACCAGCCCACAGGCTCAGTGGCATGGACAAAAGTCTTCAGTGTGATGCCATTATCCCAACGAGCCTCGCACAACGCATTGTTCAGATACAGACGTATGTCGTTAGGCTCACCTAATTTTTCCAAAGGAAACTCAAGGGCAGCTCCTGGTATTTTCGAAGGAGCAGGCAGCTGGTCGTAAGGCCAGTCGTATTTTTTCTGAACCGGTAGATAGTCGCCCTTTTGCACTTGACTATATACCCACGAGAAACGGTTGTTGGATCCGGAGATACTATCCATAGGGCGAAGGTCCCAAAGGTCGGTACGGTCCAGGGAAAAACGTAGAGCCGAATCCCTTTGCCATAGCAAAGCTCCAACAGTCGCATTGCCCAATGGGATGCCCTCGTCCCAGCTTCTCGCCAACTGTGTGAACTGCAAATCGCTTGCCAAAGGCTTTTCCCTCCAGTCTGTTTTCACTTGGCATGAGCACAATATTCCGCCAATCGAAATCAGACCCAAAAGAAGAAAAGACTTTCCACATCGCCTGACACCCATTATAATCTTCACAAGTCCGCTTCCACGTCCTGCGACGAGTTCATTCAAGTATTTCTTAGGTTCAAACCTCATGTTATGGTGCTATTTTTGATATTGGTATCACATTTTGCACCACAAAGATAGTGTTTTTATCTCAACAGATGGCATCAACGATAGAAAATCTGCATTTGAGAAGTTCAAAAATAAAAATGCAGAATTTGTAGGTCGAATGTTTCTCCGCTGCAAGGTAGAAGAAATTAAGGTTCTTCCGGAAAATGGAGTGATTCGACGTGGACACATAGAAGACAACTTGAACAACTTTTACAACAAGTAATAACTCTTTCGGTAAGCCATGAGCAGAACTGAGCTTGCTCAAGTTATGCCATGGCGAGAAAGAGTGCCATGTAATGGAACAGCTTCGCGGGGACATCGCCTCTTCGAGGCCCATGCTGACCAAGGGTTGCTGCAAGGGAAACAACTATGAACAAAACCTATCACTCGATTTTCCGGATGAACAAAAAAAACATTCCACTAAAAGAGAGTTTCTCTGATTTTATTTGTAACTTTGCCGTATCTATTGACGAATTCTCTTGTTTGTTTTGCAGCACTAAGACAGGTGAATTCTCTGAGATGAAATGATCCTGGGCAACTTATTATTGACCAGTCGCTTAAAGCACATAACAATCTATAGTGCTGCGGAATTAAAGTATAGTATTATGCTACTTAAAAAAGGAACTCTTCTTCAAGGAGGTAAATACAAAATAGAAAAAGTCTTGGGACAAGGCGGGTTTGGAATCACCTATCTTGCAACTCAAATCAACCTAAACAGAAAGGTTGCCATCAAAGAATTTTTCATGAAAGATATGTGCTGTAGAGAAGAAGACACAAATCAAGTATATTACATCTCCTCTGACAGTAATTTTGTTGATAATTTCAAAAACAAATTCATTAAAGAGGCTCAGACAATATCTTCTCTTAATCATCGTAATATAATTCGCATACATGACACTTTTGAAGAAAATGGCACTGCGTATTATGCAATGGAATATATTGATGGATGCTCGATTAGCGACATTTTGAAACAACAAGGTAAGTTGCAAGAGGATGTAGCAACACAATATATCAAAGAAGTAGCAGAAGCGCTTAACTACATACATAGCAAGCATATCAACCATCTTGACATTAAACCTAGCAATATTATGGTTCGCCAAGTTGATAATTCTGTCGTTCTCATTGACTTTGGTGTTGCGAAACAATATGATCTATTGACAGATGAAGGCACTACATCAACCCCTGTTGGCGTAAGTCATGGTTATTCTCCACTTGAGCAATATTCCGATGGAGGCGTGCAGAACTTTTCGCCACAGTCTGATATTTATGCCCTAGGAGCAACCTTATATACGATGGTTGTTGGTGAAAAACCACCACACGCTGTTAGCATCTCACAGAATGGCTCCCCTACCATCCCGAATACTATATCTCCAAATATTCGCAATGCGATAACTGCTGCTATGAAGCTAAAACGCTCCGAGCGACCTCAAAGCGTTAGTAGTTTTGTAAATATATTAAATGGCCTGGATTGTAACGAAGAAACAGTAGTTATAACCAAGCAAAAAAAAATCAAAAAGACCTATTGTATTAGCCTCAACGCTTTTGTTATTGATAGTAATAATCGCACTTAGTGTGTTTGCTTGGAATCAGAATAAGACAGAAATATTGGCACTTGGCTCATTCAGTAAGAGTAATCAAGAATTAGTGAACGAGAAAGTTGAGCAGTACAAGAAAGAAGGAAAAATCATTCTAAACAAGTCTGACGACCCTACTGGCAAAGAGCACTATATCGTGTTTGCCGATATCAAACAACAGACTATTGGTGTGGATACTCTAGGAGAAAAAGTGCAGATTATCAAACTTGCAGAAGCCAAACAAAAGGATTTCTGCCTTGCTTATGCTCAAGGCACCGAACCTTTTTCTATTTACAGCATGAATACCGAGACGAAAGCTGCTAACGTCCGTGTTGTAGACAGCGTCACTTTCAAGAGCATATATGACGCCAACACAGAAGAAATTATGAAGGTGGAGTGCTATAAGGACAAATATATCCTAATGACCTGTCGTGAGGATAATTATGTTAGAAATAAGATTCTCTTTTTCAAGCAACCTTCTGTGGTGTTCCATTTGTGTGACGGCGCAATAGAGAAAACAGACGGGGGGGGATCTGAATATTACAATCACGTCTTCAGAGATGTTTGGCATGACCATGCTTGACCAGGAATTTGTCCAAGCAATATTTCACGTCACACTAAATCCCGATGGCCTTATCAAGAAACAAGACGACAGCGTAAATTTTGGCGGAATAATGATCCCGACAAGAGCCTACGGTAATCCAGAAGAGATGCAAGAATATCTCAACAGAATAGAGAACGACAGGGAAGCAAACTTTGACAGGGATTTAGAGAAAGAAGAGGCTTTTCTGAAAGAGTGGCTTCTCAAGCACCCCGAATGTGCAGGTATGAGTGTGTGTAAGCAGATGGAGAGATGCCACCAAGACACTGGATTCGATTTCGACATCAACGGCAAAGCGTGCGATATGGGCGAATAGAGTTTGCCATTCATAGCTTCCAAAAGTAGAGTAGGAGGTAAATACTAATCATAGGTATTTATCTCCTACTTCGCATTTTACGCCCCCCACTCCATCGTACATGCGGTTTCGCATGCCTTCTGCTTGACATACGAAACGAATGCTGTCAGATAAAACTTTTATTTCCTCCCGAGGTTGCAAAATTTTCTCCACGAGGAATGCGATTTTACCCACAGGTTAATCATACGGATTCGACACAAGTTTGTCGTACAGTTTTGACCTAAAATCGGTCGTTGAGAATTATCGGAAAAAGACGAGGAGGACATAAAAACTTGACGCAACAAGACTGCTAACGCATCAAGTCAGAAGACAACACTACCCTATCGGCAAAAAGTGACTCCGAAGGGATTCAAACCCTTGACCTTCAGAACCGGAATCTGACGCTCTATTCAGCTAAGCTACGGAGCCAATTGATAAAAATCGGGTGCAAAGATACGGCATTTTTTCCAAACCGCAAAATAATCCTGCGAAAAAACACCGTATCTTTGCCTCCAGGGACAAGGGTGGGAGCAATAGCACGTCAGGCCAGATCGAGGCTGAGGGATTGCACCAACCGGCCCACAGCAGTATTCTCCTTGACCAGTTGGTCGAGCGTCTCCTTGGGCGAGAGCAGCGGCTTGATCTCATCCTGCTTGGCCAGACGGATGGAGACCTGCAGACTGCCATTCTTCAAGCATTTGGCCAGCGTGGCACGGATGCGGCTCTTGATGGTCAGCATCTGGTCGTAGAGGATCTGATTCTCCGCCACGATCTCCACGTTGGGATAGTCGGTAATGACAGGACTGAGGTTTCTCATTCGCGTGGACATAGCCCGCATGTTCTCTGGCATACGGGTGCACATCGCGCGCCACTGGACGAGGAGATCCTCCTCCGTGAAGGCGTTGCGCTCCTCGGCATTCTCCACCTCCACCGTCTGCTCCGCCGTGGGTTTATCCTTGTGGGTCAGGATATCGCCAAAGGACATTCCCATGCTGCGCCCGAGATTGAGCTTGGCCGACTTCAGCGCCCCTGCGGGAGGAGCCGTCCTAACTGTCTCGGAAGACTGCTGAGTTGGCTTGGTTTCCGTCCTTTGGTCAGCCTTTTGGTCAGCAGACTGCGACTGATCCGTAGCCGGCTGCACAGTCTGCTGGGCGTGTTGCCGTTTTCTCTGTGCAACCGGGGCCACCTGCGCGCCCCTTTCTGGCTGCACCTGTCGGAGTAGTTTCTGAAACAGGGTTTTCAACTGCTTAGGGCTACGCCCCGCACCCGCCGCATCGTCCTCGGGCTGGGTGATCTGCGCGATCTCGATGAGCGTCAGTTCCACGAGCAAGCGCTTGTTGGACGACTGGCGATACTGCACGTCGCAACGGTTGGCAATGCGCAGCGCTTGGTAGAGGAAGCGGGCCGGACACTTCTGCGCCTGCTCCTGATACTGCTCGCGCTGGCGGTCGCTGACCTCTAGGAGCGGCAAGGTCTGCGGATCCTTGGCCATGAGCACATTGCGGATGTGGCTGGCCAGTCCGACGATGAAGTTGCCCCCATCGAAGCCCTTCGCCAGCACGCCGTTGAGGAGCAGCATGATGTCGGCCACCTTGTTATCCAGGGCCAGGAAGACGGTCTTGAAGTAGTTGTCGGCATCGAGGACGTTGAGGTCTTCGATGGTCTTCTCGAAGGTGACATTGCCCTGCGAGAAACTCGCCACCTGGTCGAAGATGGAGAGCGCGTCGCGCATACCGCCGTCGGCCTTCTCCGCTATCACGCCCAGGGCCTCCTCCTCATAGGAGATTTTTTCGCGGTCGGCCACCATCTTCAGTTGCTGGATGATATGGGCCACGGACATTCGCTCGAAGTCGTAGATCTGGCAGCGCGAGAGGATGGTGGGCAGGATCTTGTGCTTCTCGGTCGTGGCGAGGATGAAGATGACATGGGCGGGCGGTTCCTCCAACGTCTTGAGGAAGGCATTGAAGGCCTGCTGCGAGAGCATGTGGACCTCGTCGATGATAAAGACCTTGTAGCGGCCCACCTGCGGAGGGATGCGGGTCTGCTCCATGAGCTGCTTGATCTGATCGACACCATTGTTGGACGCGGCATCGAGCTCGAAGATGTTGAAGGAGCGGCCCTCCTCAAAAGCCTTGCAACTCTCGCAGGCGCCACAGGCCTCGCCGTTGTCGGTGGGGTGCTCGCAGTTGATGGCCTTGGCAAAGATGCGCGCACAAGTGGTCTTTCCCACACCGCGCGGACCGCAGAAGAGGTAGGCGTGGGCCAGTTTGCCCGACTTGACCGTATTGCGGAGAGTGGTGGTCAGCGCGTCCTGGCCGACGACGTCGGAAAACTTCATCGGACGGTATTTGCGCGCAGAAACTATATATTCGTTCATTGGCTGAGTTAGGTTTTGGCCTGATGTCGGCGACGCAAGACGGGCAACCCCTATCCCCGCCGCAACCAAGCGCCCCAAGGCGCCCGCAGGCTTTATCACATTGCAAAGGTAGTAAAAAGTTGGTAACAATCCTCGCGTCCATCCACATTTTATGGTTAAATAGATAAAAAATGCAAGAGCGTTTGCCCTTTGTATGCTTTTAAATACTTACTTTTGCAGAAACAAAAATCGAACGTGATTAAGATTACCGGACATATCGTCAGAATCCTCAGCCGCTTCAAATACCACATCGTGGTGGTGATGGGCGTGCTCTATGTCGGCTTCTTGGGCGACGACTGCTTCATGAAGCGCTTCGAGTACGACTACAGGATCTCTGATCTACAGGACGAGATCGCCAAGTATGAGAAGGTCTATCAGACCAACAACCAGCGGCTGCACGAGCTCCGGGCCGATTCCTCGGCCATGGCCCGCGTGGGTCGCGAGCGCTATTTCATGAAGACTGACGACGAGGACGTCTTCGTGCTGAGCGACGACGATAATTCGGACAACAACCCAGCTTTCTATGAAACAATTAAGTAAGGCAGAGACCTTCCTCTTCCTCGCCGGCGGCGTGCTGATGGTGGCGGGTGCCGGCTGCTATGTGTCCTTCATCCTCCAGGGCCTTGTCTGCTTCCTGGTGCTGGCGGGAAGCCTGCTCTTCGCCGCCATGCAAGCGCGCCAGCGCTATGAGGGCACCAGCATCACGCTGCGCCGTCTGCGCCGCATCCAGTTTTTCGCCCTGGCCTGCTTCGTCTGTGCCGGCGTGTTCATGGTCGAGGACTGCTACCACCTCCTCAAGCCCTGGTTTGCCCAGTCCATCTCGGGCTATGCCAACTACGTCAATATCTTCCACAACAACTGGGTGGTAGCGCTGCTGATAGGTGCGCTGCTGGAGATGTACACCACCCACCGCATCGGCCACGAGCTGCGCAAAGAAGAGCAAGAGAACCATCAATAACGAAATCTAAAAGGATCTGTCGCCGAGACCGCCTCGGCCAAATGGTCAAACATATTATGAACAAGATCGTCTATACTATTACCGCACTCCTGTCGCTCACCTCCTGTGCCGGCACCTACGACATACAGGGTTCCTCCAACGTGTCGGACCTTGACGGCCAGAAGCTCTATCTGAAGGTGACGAAGGACGGCAACCTGACCAACCTCGACTCCTGCGACGTCGTACACGGTCAGTTCTCCTTCAGCGGCAAAGTAGATAGCGCCCACGTCGCCCGCATCTTCATGGACGACAAGGACCTCTCGCAGCCCGTCGTCATCGAGCAGGGCAACATCAGCATCAAGCTCGACAACACACAGCAGAAGGTCAGCGGCACACCGCTCAACGACAAACTCAACAAGTTTTGGAACCGCTTCGTGCAGATCCGCAACCAGTATGCCGACATCGACCACGAGCAGAGCGCGGCCATCATGAACGGACAGGACGAGGCGGCGGTCAACATCCGGCTGGCCAAAAAGGCCATCAAAGTCTTTGAGCAGGGCGACAAACTCTTCACGAAATTCGTGACGGACAACTTCGACAACATCCTGGGTCCGTGGGGATTCTTCACCCGCATCCAGTATGACACCACGCCCGACGCCTACCCCGTCTGGCTCAACGACTACCTCTTCGCCACCGCCCTCGACGGTCTGCCCTCGTGGATAGAGTTTATCATGGCCAAGGCACCCGACAACTTCAAGAACGACCCCGACGTGAAGCAGTTCTACCAGCACTTCCAGGAGACCTTGCAGCGCAACAACGGCACGATGGAGGACGTGCCAGCCGTGCCCATGAGCGAAGGCGACGCCAACGTGGCTCCGATCACACCCAACCAGATGGCGAGCGACTCCATATCTTATTAGACTTCCATTCCCCTATACCTATTATATATATATAGACAAAGAGAATCATGAGTACGCTGATCAAAAACGGCACCCTCGTCAATGAGGGCGTGTCGAGACAAGGCACCATCACCATAGGCGACGACGGACGCATTGCCTCCATCGGGACGGAAGCCCCCATGGCAGAAGACCGCTACGACCACGTCATCGACGCAGCAGGATGCTATGTGCTGCCGGGCGTCATCGACGAGCATGTCCACTTCCGCGAGCCGGGCATGACGGACAAGGCGACGATACGCAGCGAGAGCCGTGCAGCAGCCTACGGCGGCGTGACCTCCTATATGGAAATGCCCAACACCGTGCCTACCACCACGACGGAAAAGGCATGGGAGGACAAGCGGCAGCGGGGAAGGAAAGACAGCGCCGTCAACTACGCCTTCTATCTCGGCGCAACCAACAACAACGCCGAGACGCTCCGTCAGGCCGACTGGCAGCATACGCCCGCCATCAAACTCTTCATGGGATCATCGACGGGCAACATGCTCGTGGACCGTGGCGAGGCACTGAAAGAGGTATTCCAGTTGGCTGCCAAGCTCGACATTCCCGTCGTGAGCCACTGCGAGGACGCCACCCTCATCAGCGAGAACATGCGATTGGCCAAGGAGCGCTATGGCGAGGATCCTGCCGTGGAGCACCATCCCGAGATCAGAAGCGAGGAGGCCTGTGTTCGGTCCACCGCCCTGGCCCTCCAGTTGGCTACCGAGGCAGGAGCAAGACTCCACGTGGCCCATATCTCCACCGCCCGCGAACTGGAGATGATCGCCGCCCATGGCGATGCCAACATCACCGCCGAGGCCGTGACGGCACACCTACTCTTCACGGACAAGGACTACCAGCGACTGGGCACCCGCATCAAATGCAACCCTGCCGTCAAGACTGCCCACGACCAAGAGACCTTGATCGAAGGACTGACCGACGGACGCATCCTCACCATCGCCACAGATCACGCCCCTCACCTACCCTCGCAGAAAGAGGGAGGCTGCGCACGGGCCGCTTCGGGAATGCCCATGGTGCAGTTTAGCCTCGTCGCCATGCTGGGACTGGTCGATGCGGGACGGATTACGATCGAGCAACTGGTGGCGCTCATGGCCCACCATCCGGCCCAATACTTCCACGTCAGAGAGCGCGGTTTTCTGCGCCCTGGCTACCATGCCGACATCGCCATCGTGCGCCCTGACAGTCCGTGGACGTTGACGAAGGCAGAGATACAAAGTCCGTGTGGATGGAGCCCCCTGGAGGGAAAGACCTTCCGCTGGCGCGTGGAGCAGACCCTCTGCAACGGCCACCTCGTCTATGACCGCGGCACCTTCGACGAGGGCTACCGCGGCGAGGAACTGGAGTTTGACCGTACAAAATAGCGTTTGACAGATCAAGATAACATCTGACCATTCAAGATAGAAGCACTCAGAGCCCGTGATAGCAAGAATCGTCATCCCTCTCCTGTTGGTCATCGTCCTCTCCGACCTCTATATCGACGTCCACTATTTCCGCCGCCGATATAGTCTGCCGTGGTGGCTGCGACTATTGTGGTGGGTGCCTTGCATCGCACTCTCGACCTATACCATCACCCTCGCGTCGCTCCCGAGTTTTGCTCCCTCCGACCTTGCCTGGCTCAACACCTATTTGCTCCTGCTGGGCCTCTTCGTCGGTCCGAAGGCCATCTTTGCCCTGTGCTCCTTCCTCGGGTCGTGTCTGATGCGGCTGACGGGCTGGCCGCGCATCAACCTGGGCCACTACATCGGCATCCTGCTGGGCTGTGGCGGCGTGCTGGCCTATATCTATGGTCTGACCGTCGGCGTGAGACAGGTGAAGGTAAACCACCTCACGCTGCTGTTTGACGACCTCCCCGCAGCCTTCGACGGCTACAAGATCCTCCATATCTCCGACCTCCACCTCGGCACCTTCTACGGCTGGCGACAGAAGATTCTCCAAGCGGAGATGGACTCCATCGCCCGGCAGCACGCCGACCTGATGGTCTTCACGGGCGACGTGCAGAACATCCGTCCTCAGGAGATCTTTCCCCACACCGACCTGCTGCGCAGTACGACTCAGGGCATGGTCTCCGTACTCGGCAACCACGACTATGCGAGCTACGCCAAAGACACTCACGAGGCTCAGGACCGCCTGCTGCGCCTGCTCGTAGAGACAGAACAAAACGCCCTGGGATGGCGGTTGCTGCGCAATGACCATCTCGTCATCAGACGCGGTGGCGACTCTCTCGTCGTGGCAGGCACGGAGAACGACGGCGAACCACCCTTCCCCAACCTTGCCGACACGAGGAAGTCCCTTGAGGGCGTGCGGCCAGGGGCATTTGTGGTGATGCTGCAACACGACCCCTCGGCCTGGCGACGAGATATACTGCCCAAGACCACGGCCCAACTGACGCTGAGCGGACACACCCACGGCGGACAAATACAGTTCTTCGGACACCGGCCGACCCAATGGCGAGGCCGTCCCGACAAGGGACTCTACGAGCATCAGGGACGCTACCTCTACGTCAACACCGGACTGGGAGGGCTGGTGCCGTTCCGGCTGAACATGCCCAACGAGATCACCGTCATCACGCTCAGGACGAAGCACCGTCCGGCAGACCCGGTCGCCAAGGACAACTGACAAGAACATCCGAATCGATAATAACTCAATATTTTTTAAAACACACACACAACATGAAACTCATTTACAGGATTTATCAACTCTTTGTGGTCCTGCCCTTCCTCATCTTCTGTTCCATTGCCTGTGCGCTGGTGACGACGATCGGATGCACGCTGGGCGACGGACACTACTGGGGCTACTACCCCGGCAAATGGTGGGCAAGGTTCATCATCTGGGTCAGCCTGCTCCCCATCAAAGTGGAAGGACGGGAACATCTGCGCAAGGACCAGAGCTACGTCTTTGTCAGCAACCACCAGGGATCGTTTGACATCTTCATCATCTACGGCTTCCTGGGCCGCAACTTCAAGTGGATGATGAAACAGGGACTGCGCAAGATACCCTTCGTGGGCAAGGCTTGCGAGGCAGCCCACCACATCTACGTCGATAAGCGCGGCCCGAGCAAGATTCGCCAGACCTACGACCAGGCACGCGAGGTGCTCCAGGAGGGCATGTCGCTGGTGGTGTTTCCCGAGGGAGCACGAACCTTCACTGGCCACATGGGCGTGTTCAGAAGAGGTGCGTTCATGCTGGCTGACGAACTCCAGTTGCCGGTCTGCCCGCTGACGATCAATGGCGCCTTCGACGTGATGCCCCGCATGCGCGACTGGCGCTGGCTGACGTGGCACCGGCTGAGCCTCACCATCCACGAGCCCATCTACCCCACCACGCAGGGACCGGAGAATGTCAAGACCACGATGGACGAAGCGTATAAGCGCGTGATGTCGGGACTGGTCAAGGAATACCAAGGATTTGTGGAGAACCCCGATCAGTAAGGGATTTGTGGGACTCCAACCAGCAAGAACAAGGAGAAACCCGCGGGGGTTAAACTTTTTTATCCTCATCCTTGCGCCCTTTCAAGTAAAAAGCATTATCTTTGCAAACAATATCAATCCAACCTATTATGGAGAAGAGCGACAGCATCATCATCATCCCGACGTACAACGAGAAGGAGAACATAGAGAAGATCATACGAGCCATCTTCGGCCTGGAGAAATACTTTCACATCCTGGTCATCGACGATGGCAGTCCCGACGGTACGGCCGACATTGTCCACCACCTGATGGAGGACGAGTTCAAAGGCCGCCTCTTCATCGTGGAACGAAGCGGAAAACTGGGACTTGGCACGGCCTATATCGCCGGATTCAAGTGGGCTTTGGAGCGCGACTACGGCTACATCTTCGAGATGGACGCCGACTTCAGCCACGATCCAAACGACCTGCCACGCCTCTATGCCGCCTGTCATGACGAGGGCTACGACCTCAGCGTGGGCAGCCGCTACGTCAGCGGTGTGAACGTCGTCAACTGGCCGATGGGACGCGTGCTGATGAGCTATTTCGCCTCATGCTACGTCCGTCTGGTGACGGGTGTCAACATCCACGACACCACGGCAGGATTCGTCTGCTACACTCGGCGCGTGCTGGAGACCATTCCCCTCGACGAGGTGAGATTCAAGGGCTACGCCTTCCAGATCGAGATGAAGTACACTGCCTACAAGATTGGCTTCAAACTCAAGGAGGTGTCCGTCGTCTTCACCAACCGCCGCGAGGGCACGAGCAAGATGAGTAGAGGTATCTTCTCCGAAGCGCTCTTCGGCGTCGTCCGCCTGCGCCTGGATGGCTTCTTCCGCCGCTATCCGAAGATCAAGGCATAAGAAGAAAGGCTTAGGGGGAGCGCCAAAACGCCGGACACCGCCAGGGTGGCTTGCCAATGACAGAAGAGCGACCGTGGACCTGCGATCATACGGTACCAACAAAGCATACGGCCAAATAACGCATACGGTTCAACAACGTATTACGACTCAACAACGTATACGACCCAAACAACGCGTACAAATACGAACTGCGTCTAAAAGCGAGTTTCACCCACAAGGGATTCTCCTGGCGCTTCGTCCTTGTAGGAGTTGTTTGGGTTGTCCGTTTTAGGTGATTCGTTTTGATTTGCTCCCGATCCCGCCAGGGCAAGACGGCGACCTGGGCCGACTGGGCCGAAAGCCTCACTTTGCATAGCGTGTGCAAAAACTGTGCAACAAAGCCATGACAAAGGCAAAAAAGATGCGCAAATAGTTGGTTCATTGGCGAGTTTATCGTACCTTTGCAGCAACTTCGCGGCCCATCCATAGCCTCGCCCCCTTGTCGGGACGATGGAGAAAGGGCTTGGCGAGGCTTCATTTTTAGATTGTTTTCATGGAACAAGAGAGATTATTCCCCAACTATATCTTTGAGACCAGTTGGGAGGTCTGCAATAAGGTGGGCGGCATCTACACCGTGCTTTCCACCCGGGCGAGGACGCTCCAAGACCGGATCCACGACCAGTTGATTTTCATCGGGCCAGACTGCTGGCAGGACCGCCCGTGCCCCTACTTCGAGGAGGAAAGCCTCTTCCCCGAATGGGAGGACGTGGCCCGCTGCGAAGGTCTGCACGTGCGCGTAGGACGCTGGACGATCCCGAGCCGCCCCGTAGCCATCCTGGTTGATTGGCGCCCGCTTTTCGACGAGAAAGACGCCTTCTACGGCCGCCTCTGGCAGCAGTTTGGCGTGGACAGCCTCCACGCCTTTGGCGACTACGACGACTCCGTCCTCTTCGGCTGGGCCGCCGCCAAGGTAGTGGAGAGTTTCTACCGCCACTACCGTCTGGACGACCAGCGTGTCGTGCTCCACGCCAACGAGTGGCAGACGGCCTCCGCCGCCCTGGTGATCCAGAAGCTCGTGCCCCAGGTAGCCACGATCTTCACGACCCACGCCACCTGTATCGGACGCAGCATTGCGGGCAACAACAAGCCGCTCTACGACTATCTGTGGGCCTACAACGGCGACCAGATGGCACAGGAGCTCAACATGGAGAGCAAACACTCGATCGAGAAGCAGGCAGCCCACCACGTGGACTGCTTCACGACCGTGAGCGAGATCACGGCCCGCGAGTGTGCCGAGTTGCTCGACAAGCCCGTCGATGTGGTGCTCCCCAATGGTTTCGACAACAGTTTCGTGGCCGTCGGACCGCAGTTCACGCGCAAGCGCAAGACGGCCCGCAAGCGGCTGCTGGCCATAGCCAACGCCCTGCTGGGCACACAGATCGGCGACGAGGCACTGATCGTCTCCACCTCAGGACGCTACGAGTTTCGCAACAAGGGCCTCGACGTCTTCATCGAGGCGATGAACCGCCTCAGACACGACACCGACCTCCAGCGTCCCATCGTCGCCTTCATCGCCGTGCCAGGCTGGGTGAGTGGGCCGCGGGCCGACCTTCAGGAGCGTCTGCAGCAGCGCAAGAGCTATGACACGCCGCTGGAGAACCCCATGCTCACCCACTGGCTGGGCGACATGGACCACGACCAGGTGGTCGGCATGATGCGCCACCTCGACATGGCCAACCGTCAGGAGGACAACGTGAAACTCATCTTCATGCCCTGCTACCTCACGGGCGACGACGGCATCGTCGATCTCAGCTACTACGACACCGTACTGGGCAACGACCTCTGCGTCTTCCCCTCCTACTACGAGCCGTGGGGCTACACCCCGCTGGAGGCCGTCGCCTTCCACGTGCCCTGCATCACGACCGACCTGGCCAGCTTTGGCCTGTGGGCCAACAGCGTCAAGGGCGCCAGTGCCAGTATCGAGGACGGCGTGGAAGTGGTCCACCGCACCGACTACAACTTCTCGGAGGTAGCCGACCACATCAAGGCCACCGTGGCACGCTTCGCCGCCATGACGCCCAAGGAGGTGCGCGCCTGCCGGAGCAAGGCCGACAAACTCTCAAAGAAGGCCCTGTGGAGCGAGTTTATCCCTTACTACGAGGAGGCCTACGACCTCGCGCTGCGCAAGGCCGAAAAGCGGGCGGAATAGAAGGGTCAAGGATTTGCCCCGACACTCCGCTCTATCCATTATATATATAGAAACAACATTACAACAATAGATAACACTACACGCTATGAAGATCAAATCGGATTATTCCAATTTGCCCCAGTGGAAGGAAGTGAACGTCAAGTCGTCACTGCCGAAGGAGCTGGACTGCCTCAACGAACTGGCACACAACCTTTGGTGGGCATGGAACTATGAGGCCCGCAACCTCTTCAAGAGCCTCGACGAGAAACTCTACGAGGAGGTGGGCCACAACCCCGTTCTGCTCCTGGAGCGCCTCAACTACGACCGCAAGGAAGCGATCGTCAAGGACAAGGAGCTGATGCGCAAGGTCCACAACGTCTATAAGCAGTTTCGCAAGTACATGGACGAGGAAGTCAACAAGTCTCGCCCGTCCGTGGCCTACTTCTGCATGGAGTTTGGCCTCAACCAGGTGCTGAAGATCTACAGCGGCGGCCTGGGCATGCTGGCCGGCGACTACCTCAAGGAGGCTTCCGACTCCAACGTCGATCTCTGTGGTGTCGGCCTGCTCTATCGCTTCGGCTACTTCACGCAGTCGCTGTCGATGGACGGTCAGCAGATAGCCAAATATGACGCACAGTACTTCAACGCGCTGCCCATCGAGCGCGAGCTCGACGCCAACGGCAACCAGCTGGTGATCGATATCCCCTACCAGAACTACCAGGTCCACGCCCTTGTCTGGCACGTGAACGTGGGACGCATCAAACTCTACCTGCTGGACACGGACAACGAGATGAACTCCGAGTATGACCGCCCCATCACCCACAACCTCTACGGCGGCGACAACGAGAACCGCCTGAAGCAGGAGATTCTGCTCGGCATCGGCGGCACCCTCATGCTCAAGAAACTCGGCATCAAGAAGGACATCTACCACTGCAACGAGGGCCACGCCGCCCTGTGCAACCTCCAGCGCCTGTGCGACTACATCCAGGACGGCCTCTCCTTCAACGAGGCCATGGAGCTGGTGCGCGCCTCGTCGCTCTATACCGTCCACACCCCCGTGCCGGCCGGCCACGACTACTTTGAGGCAGACCTCTTCGGCAAGTACATGGGTGGCTATCCCGAGAAGCTGGGCATCAGCTGGGATGAGTTTATCGGCATGGGCCGCATCAACGCCGACGACCACAACGAGAAGTTCTGCATGAGCGTCTTCGCTTGCAACACCTGCCAGGAAGTCAACGGCGTGTCGAAGCTCCACGGCTGGGTGAGCCAGAAGATGTTTGCCCCGATCTGGAAGGGCTACTACCCCGAGGAGAACCATGTCGGCTACGTCACCAACGGCGTCCACTTCCCCACCTGGACGGCCACGGAGTGGCGCAAGCTCTACGACTCCTACTTCGACGACAACTTCCTCTACGACCAGAGCAACGAGCGCATCTGGCACGCCATCTACGACGTGCCCGACGAGGAGATCTGGGAGACGCGCATGGCGCTGAAGAAGAAACTCGTGAAGTATATCCGCGACAAGTTCACACAGCAGTGGCTCCGCAACCAGGGCGACCCCGCCAAGGTGATGTCCATCATCCAGCGCATCACGCCCAACGCCCTGATGATCGGCTTCTGCCGCCGCTTCGCCACCTACAAGCGCGCCCACCTGCTCTTCACCGACCTCGACCGTCTGGAGAAGATCGTCAACGATCCCGACCGTCCCGTGCTCTTCTTCTTCTCGGGCAAGGCCCATCCTGCCGACGGTGCCGGCCAGGGCCTCATCAAGCGCATCTTCGAGATCTCCCGTATGCCGCAGTTCCTGGGCAAGATCATCTTCCTGGAGGACTATGACATGCGCCTGGCCCGCCGCCTCGTCAGCGGTGTGGATATCTGGATGAACACGCCGACGCGCCCGCTGGAGGCCAGTGGCACCTCGGGCGAGAAGGCCGAGATGAACGGTGTGGTCAACCTCTCCGTGCTCGACGGCTGGTGGGTGGAAGGCTACCGCGAGGGTGCCGGCTGGGCCCTGCCGCAGGAGCGCACCTATCAGAACCAGGCCTACCAGGACCAGCTCGACGCAGCCACCATCTACTCGCTGCTCGAGAACGACATCATCCCGCTCTACTTCAACCGCGGCCGCAAGGCCTACTCCGCTGGCTGGGTGAAGGTCGTGAAAAACTCCATTGCCACCATCGCCCCCCACTACACGATGAAGCGGCAGCTGGACGACTACTACGAGAAGTTCTACAACAAGGAGGCGGACCGCTTCAAGGAGCTGGTAGCCGACAACTACGCCAAGGCCAAGGAGATCGCCCTCTGGAAGGAGAACGTCGCCGCTCGCTGGGACGCCATCCATGTGGTTGATAAGGACGAGACGGCTCTCCAGGACGTTGCCACGGGCAAACCCGTCACTCTCTCCTACACCATCGACGAGCAGGGACTCAACGACGCCATCGGACTCGAACTGGTGGTGCTCAGCAGCCATAGCGAGGACGACCTGCAGATCCACAAGGTGCATCCCTTCGAGATGGTGAAGCAGGAGGGCAACCTCTTCACGTTCAAGGTGACATTCGAGGCCGACGAGGCCGGCTCCTACAAGTGTGCCGTCAGAATGTGTCCGAAGAACGCCCTGCTTCCCCACCGTCAGGACTTCTGCTACGTGAAGTGGATCGACTAAGGACTAAGGGATAGTAAAAAAAAACTATGCGAGGGGATGTCGTGGAAACTCTTTTTCCACACATCCCCTCGCCTCTTTCTTGGTCCACCACGGCCCGCAAGGCGCCTATCAGCCCACAATCTGTCGCCGAGCAGCATTTTTGCGCTTATAATTTTTCGGGTATTTAAGATTTTTCGTACCTTTGCGGCGATATGAGATTCTCCGTCAAATGTAACCATTGCGGCCAGACCTTCATCGCCGAGACGCAGAACTATGGCCGCATGAAATACCGCTGCCCATACTGTCAGTCGGTCATGGTTTGCCAGTTCGACCCGCCCAAGGTGTTTCGCACCCGCGCGCGGTCGGTCATCCCCGTAGCCGATAGTTCCCCCGTGACGGCCCATAGCCACCTGCCCATGGTCTCGTCGCGCCTTGTCACACCACCTGCGCCCCAGCCTGCCGACGCGCCCACGCCCGACCCTGCTGTCGAGGAACAATTGCCGGAGGCCAGCGTCCACCAGTTCAAGAAGCGTGCCGAGGGCTTTGCCGGTATGCTCCTGTGGATCTGGTGCCACCTGAGCGTCTTCTGCTTGTGGAGCGGCGCGAAGATTCGCAAGTTTCAGGAGGACTACGAGGACGGCGACCTATGGATCTTCTTCGCCTTCAGCCTGCTCTTCGTCGTGGTCGTCTGTGTGGGCCTATGGACGATGGCCGAGGTGACGACCCTCATCGCCGAGGGCAACTCGTGGCTCAAGAGCACCTACTACTCCATCAAGAATATGATCTGACGACATAGCCACAGTCATGGAGATACCCACTACGGAGGCAATAAACGGCCTCCGTTTTCGTTATATTAGCATGATGAAGAAGACACTTACAGCATGGGTGCTCGCCGCGCTCTGCCTCGTCTCCTGCGGTGTGGACAAAAACATCCGCAAGGGCGAGAAATTTCTGCAGTTGGGCGAGTACTATGACGCGGCGGCCCAGTTTAAGACCGCATACCAGCGCACCCCGCCCAAGGATCGCGACAAGCGCGGACAGTTGTCGGCCAAGATGGCACATTGCTACGACCGCATCAACTCCTCCGAGCGTGCCGTCGCCGCCCTGCGCAACGTCATCCGCTACCACCAGGACGACGGCGAGACCCACCTGATGCTGGCTCGCAACCTCATGAAGTCGGGACGCTACGCCGAGGCCGAGACGGAGTTTCGCGCCGCCCTCGACTCCATGCCCGACCACCCGCTGGCCACGCAGGGCCTCAAGGCCGCCCAGGACGCCCCGCGCATCAAGGAGCTCGGATCCAAATATACGGTGAAGCGGATGGAGATCTTCAACTCCCGCCGTGCCGACTACTCGCCGATGCTCTTCGGCGACGAGTTTGACCAGCTCTTTTTCTCTTCCACGCGCAACGAGGCGCAGGGCGACGAGCTGAGCGGCATCACGGGCACGAAGAACGCCGACATCTTCGTCAGCGAGAAGGACGAGAAGGGACGGTGGCAGCGCCCCCGCACCATCGACTCGGGCCTCAACTCCGACTTCGACGAGGCCACGCCCGCCTTCAGCGTCGATGGACGCGAGATGTATCTCACGCAGTGTCCCACAGACCCCTCCTATCCCCGCTACGCCCAGATCGCCGTCAGCAAGCGCTCCGACGCAGCCTGGGGCAAGCCAACGAAACTGGAGATCAGCCGCGACACGCTCTCCAGCTTTGCCCATCCCGCCATCTCGCCCGACGGCAACTGGCTCTACTTCGTCAGCGACATGCCCGGAGGCAAGGGCGGCCTCGACATCTGGCGCGTGCGCATCACGGGGGGCGGCCTCGGCGGCGTGGAGAATCTCGGCGAGCCCATCAACACCCCTGGCGACGAGATGTTTCCCACCTTCCGCCCCAACGGCGACCTCTATTTCTCCTCCAACGGCCACCCCGGACTGGGAGGCCTCGACATCTTCATCGCCAAGGTGGGCAAGGACCGCCGCTACCACTTGGAGCATCCCGGCTATCCGCTCAACTCCCAGGGCGACGACTTCGGCATGACCTTCGAGGGCCCGCACAACAGGGGCTTCTTCTCCTCCAACCGTGGCGACGGCCGCGGATGGGACCATATCTATAGTTTCGAGTTGCCCGAGGTGGTCCAGACCGTCAAGGGATGGGTCTATGAGATGGACGGCTACGAGCTGCCCGCCGCCGAGGTATTCATGGTCGGCGACGACGGCACCAACCTGAAACTCTCCGTCAAGGGCGACGGCTCCTTTGAGCAGGTCGTCGATCCGGGCGTCAACTACATCATGCTCGCCACCTGCAAGGGCTATCTCAACCACCGCGTGGAGCTCCACGTCGATTCCGTCGATCAGTCGGAGGAACACACCCTGCAGTTTCCGCTGCCCTCCATCCGCGTGCCGGTACTCATAGACAACATCTTCTACGACTTCGACAAGGCCACGCTGCGCCCCGAGTCGAAGACGGCGCTCGATGACCTCGTGAAGTTGCTCAACGAGAATCCCAACGTCACCATCGAGCTCTCTGCCCACACCGACTACAAGGGTCGCGCCGAGTACAACAAGCGCCTCTCGCAGCGCCGCGCCGAGTCGGTAGTGGCGTATCTGACCGAGCATGGCATCGCCCGCGACCGCCTCACTCCCGTGGGCTATGGCAAGGAGAAGCCGAAGACCGTCCGCAAGAAGATGCTGGAGCGCTACCCGTGGCTCAAGGAGGGCGACGTGCTCACCGAGGAGTTTATCAAGAAACTCGACAAGGACAAGCAGGAGATCTGCAACCAGATCAACCGCCGCACCGAGTTTATCGTCCTGCGCACCACCTACGGCATGTTTGACGAGAAGGGCAACCTCAAGACCATGCCGACACCGAAGCGCGACGAGACGGGTGACGACGACCTCATACTCATAGAATAACGACGCATGACACTTCCCGAGGAGTTTACCACCTACACGCGCGCCCTGATGGGCGAGGAGCGATTTGCCCGCTTCCTTGGCGCGCTCGACGAGCCCGCTCCCGTGTCCATACGGGTCAATCCCTTCAAGGCCGAGGCCACACCCGAGACCGGGGCAGACCGCGTGGCCTGGTGTCGTGGCGGCTACTATCTCGACAGCCGCCCAGCCTTCACCTTCGACCCCCTGCTCCACGCCGGAGCCTACTATGTGCAGGAGGCCTCGTCGATGTTCATCGACCACGTCGTCCGCCAGTTTGTCCACGCGCCCGTCACGGCCCTCGACCTCTGTGCGGCCCCGGGCGGCAAGACGACGTGTCTGCGTGCCGCCCTGCCCGAGGGGAGCCGTCTCTACAGCAACGAGCCCCATCCGAAGCGGGCGCAGATCCTGGCCGAGAACGTCGTGAAGTTTGGCCACCCCGAAGTCGTCGTGACCAACAACTACGCCATCGACTACCAGCGCGCCGGCCTCCGCTTCGGCCTCATCCTCGCCGACATGCCTTGCTCCGGCGAGGGCATGTTTCGCAAGGACCCCGAGAGCATCGGCGAGTGGAGCCCGGCCAACGTGGAGAAGTGTGCCGCGCTGCAGCGGTCCATCCTTGCCGACATTTGGCCCTGCCTGCTGCCCGGCGGACTGCTGATCTACTCCACCTGCACCTTCAACGCCCACGAGAACGAGGACAACATCGCCTTTGCCGTAGAGGAACTGGGGGCCGAGCCGGTCGCCATCCCCGTGGAGGAGGCGTGGCGGGTGGCAGGCCCGCTGACGGGACCCCATCCGATCTGCCGCTTCATCCCCGGCACGACCCGTGGCGAGGGACTAGCCGTGGCGCTGCTGCGCAAGCCCGAGACCGCGGCCGACCTGCCCACACGCGACCGGGGCAAAGGACGCACGACGCCCTTGCTGCGCGTCCTGAGCGACGGCATCAAGCCGCCCCAGGTGAAGGGCAAGAAGACCCTGCCCGACGTTTCCCAGGCGCTGACGATCCTCGACGAGGCCAATCCCTATCCCCGCGTGGACGTGGGCTACGACGAGGCCATAGCCTACCTGCGCCGCGAGTCCATCGCGCTACCTGCGGCGGCCCCGAAGGGCCTCGTCACGATCTGCCACGAGGGGTTCGCCCTCGGCTTTGCCAAGAACCTCGGGACCAGGGCCAACAACCTCTACCCCCAGGAGTGGCGCATCCGCAGCACCCACCGGCCCGAAGAGCGGCCCGTCGTCGGCCTCACCCCCATCGTCCATCCATAAGAAGAAGAAACAAACAAGCTATATGCAACCCTACTTATCCTTATTAAACAGAATCCTCACCGAGGGCCACCAGAAGGGCGACCGCACGGGCACGGGCACGCTGAGCGTCTTCGGCCACCAAATGCGCTACGACCTCCAGGACGGCTTCCCTCTACTCACGACCAAAAAACTCCACCTGAAGTCCATCATCTACGAGCTGCTGTGGTTTCTGCGTGGCGACACCAACGTGCGCTGGCTCCAGGCCCACGGCGTGCGCATCTGGAACGAGTGGGCCGACGAGAACGGCGACCTCGGTCCGGTCTATGGCCACCAGTGGCGGTCGTGGCCCGACTACCGTGGGGGCACGATAGACCAGATAGCGCAGGTGGAGGAGATGATCAAGCGCAATCCCAACTCCCGCCGAATGCTCGTCACGGCGTGGAACCCGGCTGAGGTCGAGGACATGGCGCTGCCGCCGTGCCACTGCCTCTTCCAGTTTTATGTCGCCGACGGACGCCTCTCGCTCCAGCTCTACCAGCGGTCTGCCGACACCTTCCTCGGCGTGCCGTTCAACATCGCCTCCTACGCCCTGCTGCTGCAGATGATGGCCCAGGTCACGGGGCTCCAGCCTGGCGAGTTCGTCCACACCACGGGCGACACCCACCTCTACCTCAACCACCTGGAGCAAGCCCGACTGCAGCTCTCGCGCACCCCGCGGCCTCTGCCCACGATGCGCATCAACCCCGACGTCAAGAGCATCTTCGATTTCCGCTACGAGGACTTCGAACTGGAGAACTACGACCCCTGGCCCCACATCGCCGCGGAGGTCTCCGTCTGATTCATCCAAAACATTCTTCAAGCTATGCATATCACTCTGATTGCTGCCGTGGCCGAAAACCGCGCCATCGGCCTCGACAACCAACTGATTTACCACATCCGCGAAGACCTGCGCCGCTTCAAGTCGCTCACCACGGGCCACACCGTCCTCATGGGGCGCCGCACCTTTGAGTCGCTGCCGAAGGGCGCGCTGCCCAACCGCCGCAACATCGTGGTCAGCCGCACGGTGGCCCACTTCGACGGCTGCGACACCTACCCCTCACTGGAGGAGGCCCTGCGCCACTGCGCCCCCGAGGAGCAAGTCTTCGTCATCGGCGGACAGACCGTCTATGAGCAGACGCTGCCGCTGGCTCATCGCCTCTGCATGACCGAGATAGCGGCCACACCGTCGCGGGCCGACGCTTTCTTCCCGCCCTACGACGGATGGATCAAGGAGGCGGAGGAGCGCCACGAGGCCGACGAGGCCCATCCCCACGCCTTCGCCTTCGTCGACTACGTGAGACCGGCCGAATAGGCTTGGCCAGTTTTTTTCCGAAAAAGGCTTTTTTGAAAGAAACGGTCTTGGCAAGGCTTATTATTTAGGAAAGAGGCTTGGCAAGACTTATTACAAGGTAAAGACAAGAGCAGGCGGAAAACCCGAAAAACAAAACAAGTTTTCGGGATTTTCCGCCAACTACTCCCCCTGATTGCACCCAATTGCATAGTTGAACAATAAATATTGCACAATAGTTTTGGTACTGTGCATAAAAAACTATACCTTTGCACAAAATTTTTTAGATTGTGCAATGAAGCCGACACAGAGTTTCAACTCTTATATAGAAAATAGCATCAAAGACAACTGGGATCGGGATGCGCTCACCGACTACAAAGGCGCGACGTTGCAGTATCACGACGTCGCGCGCAAGATAGCCAAGCTCCACATCCTCTTCCGCCACAGTGGTCTCCAGCCTGGCGACAAAGTGGCGCTCTGTGGGCGCAACTCCTCGGCCTGGGCCGCCGCCTTCCTGGCCACGATCACCTATGGTGCCGTGGCCGTCCCCATCCAGCATGAGTTTACGCCGGACATGGTCTATAACATCGTCAACCATTCCGAGTCGCGACTGCTCTTCGTGGGCGACGTTGTCTCGCCGACGATCGACGCCGGAGAGATGCCGGCGCTGGAGGGCATCATCTATATCCCCGACTTCTCGCTGACGATGTCGCGCTCAGAGACGCTCACCTTCGCGCGCGAACATCTTAATAAGCTCTTCGGCGAAGAATATCCGAAGGCCTTCGAGCGCAGCCACGTCAGCTACCACCAGGACAGCCCCGAGGAGCTGGCCCTCATCAACTACACCAGCGGCACGACCGGCTTCTCCAAGGGCGTGATGCTACCCTATCGTGCGCTGTGGAGCAATCTCGACTTTACGATGCGCAGCCTGGGCGCCAACATGGCCCCGGGGTCCAATGTGCTCTGCACGCTCCCCATGGCCCACATGTACGGCATGATGGTGGAGTTTTTCCTCAACTTCTGCTTAGGCAACCACCTTTTCTTCCTCACGCGCCTGCCCAGCCCGTCGCTCATCCAGAGCGCCTGTGCCGACATCCATCCCGCCATCGTCATCGTCGTGCCGATGGTCATCGAGAAGATCATCCGCAAGATGGTGTTCCCGCTCATCCAGCAGCGCTACGTCCACCTGCTGCTCAACATGCCGGTGGTCAACAAGAAGATCAAGGCGCGCATCCTCCAGCAGGTGAAGGATATCTTCGGCGGCCAGCTCTTCGAGATGATGTTTGGCGGCGCGGGGCTCAACCGCGAGGTGGAGGACTTCCTCCGCCATATCGGATTTCCCCTAGCCGTGGGCTACGGCACGACCGAGACAGCCCCGCTCATCACCTACAGCGACTACCGCGACTTCGTGCGCGGCACCTGCGGACGGGTGGTGGACAACATGGAGATACGCATCGCCAGTCCCGACCCAGCCAACGTGCCGGGCGAGATCCTCACGCGCGGCACGAACGTCATGCTGGGCTACTACAAGAATCCCGAGGCCAGCCACGCCGTGCTCGACAAGGACGGATGGTTTCACACCGGCGACCTCGCCACCATCGACGCTGAGGGCCACGTCTTCATCCGCGGACGCATCAAGAACATGCTTCTCAGCGCCAACGGACAGAACATCTATCCCGAGGAGATCGAAAACAAGCTCAACTCGATGATGATGGTCAACGAGAGCGTCATCATCCAGCGCGACAACAAGCTCGTGGGCCTCGTCCATCCCGACATGGACGCTGCCAAGCAGCTTGGCTTCTCCATCGGCGACCTCGGCGACGTGATGGAGGAAAACCGCAAGCAGCTCAACAGTCTCCTGCCCGCCTTCTGCAAGGTCTCGGCCATACAGATCCACGAGCAAGAGTTTGAGAAGACGCCCAAGAAGAGCATCAAGCGCTACCTCTACCAGAACGCCTGACGGCACGGGCCAAGCCATGGCCCCACGCCCGCTCACCTACAATAACGAATAGCTTTGCATAACGATAACAAGTAGCGACAGATGGAACAAATTCCTAGTTTTAACGCCCTCATCGAGAAGAGTATCATCGACAACTGGGATCTCGACTCGCTTACCGACTACAAAGGCAAGACGCTGCAGTATCACGATGTGGCGCGCAAGATAGAGAAACTGCACATCATGTTTGAGGCCTCGGGCGTGCAGCGGGGCGACAAGATAGCCCTCTGCGGACGCAACTCCGCGGCCTGGGCTGCCGCCTTCCTCGCCATCCTCACCTATGGCGCGGTGGCCGTGCCCATCCTCCACGAGTTCACGCCCGACCAGGTCCACAACATCGTCAACCACAGCGACGCCAAGCTCCTCTTCATCGGCGACGTGGCGGCCACGCAGATCGACGCCACGAAGATGCCTGGACTGGAGGGCATCATCTACATCCCCGACTATTCGCTCGTGGTCAGCCGCACCGAACAGCTCACCTACGCCCGCGAACACCTCAACGAGATGTTTGGCAAGAAGTATCCGAAATACTTCCGCCAGCAGCACGTCCACTACTACCGCGAGCAGAGCCCCGACGAGCTGGCCCTCATCAACTACACCAGCGGCACCACCGGGCGCTCCAAGGGCGTGATGCTGCCCTACCGGTCGCTGTGGAGCAACGCCGACTTCGCCTTCCACGTGCTGGGCAAGACGCTCAAGCGCGGCGACAACGTCATCAGCATCCTGCCCATGGCCCACATGTACGGCATGGCGTTTGAGTTTATCTTCGAGTTTCTCAAGGGCATGCACATCTACTATCTCAACCGCGTGCCCTCTCCCGCCGTCATCGCCCAGGCGCTGGCCGACGTCAAGCCGCGCATCATGATCGCCGTGCCGCTGGTCATCGAGAAGATCATCCGCAAGAAGGTGTTCCCCAAGTTGCAGACCAACAAGATGCGACTGCTCATGGCCATGCCCGTCATCAGCAAGAAGGTGCGCGCCGCCATCCTCGCCCAGGTCAGCAAGGCCTTCGGCGGCAACCTCTACGAGGTCATCATCGGCGGTGCTGCGCTCAACGGCGAGGTGGAGGCCTTCCTGCGCAAGATTGGCTTCCCCTATACCGTGGGCTACGGCGCCACGGAGTGTGGCCCCATCATCTGCTACCGCGACTGGCAGACCTTCGCCCAGAGATCGTGCGGACAGGCCGCCTACCACCAGGAGGTGCGCATCGACAGCAGCGACCCTGCCAACGTGCCGGGCGAGATCCTCACCAAGGGTCCCAACGTCCTGCTGGGCTACTACAAGAATCCCGAGGCCACCCAGGCGGCGATAGACGCCGAGGGATGGTTCCACACGGGCGACCTCGGCACGATGGACGCCGACGGCAATGTCTATATCAACGGCCGATCCAAGAACATGCTCCTCGGATCCAACGGCCAGAACATCTATCCCGAGGAGATCGAGGACAAGCTCAACTCGCTGCCCCTCGTCGGCGAGAGCATCGTCGTGCAGCGCGGCGACAAGCTCGTGGGCCTCGTCCATCCCGACTACGACGAGGCGAAACTCCTGGGCCTCAACAACGAAGACCTCAAGGGCGTGATGGAGCAAAACCGCCAGCAGCTCAACCAGGTGGTGCCCGCCTACAGCAAGGTGGCCGAATTTGAGATCCTGGAGGAGGAGTTTGAGAAGACACCGAAGAAGAGCATCAAGCGCTACCTCTACAAATAGGACTGGTCCCGGGCCGACCACCGCGCCGGCCCCGCCACCCGCGTCGCAACACACCAACGCCCCCAGCCGGAAGTCGTTCTCCAGCCGGGGGCGTCTTGCGTTCACTTTCTTTTTTGCTCTCTCGCGCGAGAGCGATCTGTACGGCCTTGTTTTAGCCCAATATGCGGTCTCTTGTCAGAGCTTCCTGTACTATCTTGCTGCGAAATAGACACTCTCGTGTACGGCTGCGCGAAGCTGGTAGAGACCGGCCTGGTCCTGCGTCACGTCCATCTTCTTGCCGTCGGGCAGCGTGGCGCGGATCGTGCCGTCGTCGTTGAAGCGGAAGAGCTCCTTCAGGGCGCCATTGTCCTTGTAGTTCCAGCTCTTCTCCTTCTTGTTATATACCAAGTAGGACTTCTCGCCGTTGGGGTCCGTTATCTCATAACCGTTCTTGAGCGTCTTCACGGCATACATCCTGCCGTCCTGACCCATCACTTCCTTCGTCTCTCCCACATGGGCAATGACCTTGCTGTCAGTCCAAAACTCCACCGTGTTGAGCACCAGGAGGTCGGCCAAGCCACAGACGGCGTAGGCGGGACTGATCAAGATGAAGACCAGCTCGTTGACAAACTTGTTACTCAAGCCCTTGTTCCAGTCCAACAGTTTGTTGGTCAGTCCGAAAGAGCCGATACATGAACTCAAGGTCACCGCGCCTACCAACAGGGCGAGAACAGTTTTCATTGCGGTTTTTCTCATTTTCAAATCGCTTATTTGTTACCAATAGATTTATCGCTGCAAATATATGACTTTTTTTGCATATACCGCAAAGATCAAGCTATATTATTAGTCGGGTGGTATAAAAAAGTCGATTCTTCCTGCGCCTGACCGTGAGCTACTGCCGCATGCTTGCCGTAGTTTTGCCGTGGCTACGCAGCCGCCATACAGCTCGTCACGCCGAGGGCCGTGGCGATGGCCGTGAGGATCGAGATGGCGGTCTGAA
>ERZ780198.704-NODE-704-length-35405-cov-9.498161_pt1 | contig 35405 bp, 35 predicted proteins | sample MGYA00510979_ERZ780198 | MGnify/ENA primary metagenome ERZ780198 (study PRJEB29588, sample SAMEA2158039) | human gut metagenome | biome: human gut; feature: human-associated habitat; material: faeces | place: Denmark | collected 2008/2010 ...
TAATGAACTGCGTGTTTAGATTTGTGGTGAATATCAACCAAATGATAATGCATTGCCATTTCTAATTTTATCAATGCGATATTATAATCATAAATATTAGAAACATATGTTTCTAGTGAATTTATGTAATCTTTTCTTGCATCTTGTAAAGCAATATAGTTTAATTCACCCGTTGTATATTTATCTTCAACAACTTTTAAATTTTCATCTGCTTGAAGAACTTTCATCTTAGTTATAGCTATTTGGTTTTGAGTTTTTTCACAGTTATTTAAAGATTTTTTCACTTCAAAATACAAATTTTTCTTAAATAAATCAATTTCATTGTCTGCCAAATTCAATTGAGCTTTTGCACCTTTTATACTGTGTTTCAACTCCATTAAATTTACAGAAGAAGATAAATTTACCCCGACTTGTAAACTATTATTTGCAGAATAATTTGAGTTATTAAAACCATATTTTGCATCTACATTCAAATCAGGCAAATATGTTCTTTTTATGAACAATAATGATTGCTCCATAGCGTGCTTAGTCGAAACTAAAACATTCAAGTCTGGACTATTTTGGTATGCAAGTTCAACGGCATTTTCAGCATCAAATGGGAATTTTACAGAAGAAAAATCATTTAATTTTAAATTTTCACTGTCAAAATTAAATTTACTAGAAAATGTCGGGGTATCTTTAAGAGTATAGTTCGCCTTTGTTTCAATATACATTGTATTATTCATGTCAAGAATTGAATTTTTATAATTATTTTTCGCCTCAATCAAATCAATCTTGGCTGCACTCAAATTCAATTCTGCTGTTTTCAAGTCTGATTTTTCTTTATTTTTCGCAAGAGTTAAAAATTTTTCGTTCAAATTAACATTTTCTTGAGCAACTTTTAATAATGCCTTAGCCCTTAAAAGCTTATAATATCGAAGTTTTACATCAAAAATAGTATTGCAAAGACTATCCATAAATTCGTATTCTGCACCTATTTTATAGAACTCTTCCATTTTGATATAAGCTGTCGTTTTTCCAAAATTCCAAACTAATTTATTTACCGCTAGAGCCACTGTTGGCAATTCACGATAATGAGAATTGTAATAGCTACTATCAGAATTATTTTCATTATAAAAACCCGCACCAACACTAATCACAGGGAAATATTGAGATTTCGCAATTCCAACATTACTTTGAGCAATATCTAGTTGATATTTCTTTTGTTTAACTTTTGGACTATTTTTAAATGCAACAGCAATACAATCTATCATAGATAAAGATGCCCCATCTTTAATTTCTACACTACGAGAAAATTGAGCATCCTCTACGGCAAAAGCGGAAGAGTATCCAGCTAGTACAAATAATATAACTAATACAATTATCTTTTTTAGGTCCATATATTAATTATACAATATTTGTCAAGTACTCCCCACCCAACGACTAAAAATAATACCTCCTAGCAAAAAATTATTTTCTGAGTTTTATTTTAAACATTAAAAACAAAAAGGTAAAATATATATGCAAATTAATAATAATCCATCTTTCGGAGCAAGACGCATAAGTATCGAGATGATTACTAAAAATGCAACAAAAATGGGAAGAAAACTAGAAAACCAATGGAAGCTTCTTTTATCAAATTAAACACTAACAGTTTTTATGATAAAAAAGTACTTAAAACCATCTCCGAAAAATGGGGAGGCTCATTTGCCGAAGATATTTATATCGACGCAACAAATGTTTTTGAAAAAGATACAACTAAAGGTGGAATTTACGCAATAACAACCCAGAAAAAAGGGTTTACACAAGTTGAGCCTAAAAAAATACTTGGATTAATAGAACTATCTTTAGATATGGGGAATAATATGTATATTGAATACCTTCAAGCAAAACCTCAAATAATAAATTCTCCGTCAAGAAACATCTCCAATATTGGGAAAGCATTAATTTCTGGAATTTTTAGAGAATTTAAAGGAAGCTTAATAACCGTAGCACCAGTAAATTCAAAACGAGTACTCCATTTTTACAACAAAAATGGTTTCAAGAGATCCCCAGAATATAGATGGATATATGAGCATCAAGCGTAAAATTAATCCTCTTGTTGATAGCCAAAATTTTTCAAAATATTTTGCTTTTTACGCCAATCTTTCTCAACTTTAACTTCTAATTGGAGATAGACTTTTTTCTCAACAATTTTTTCTAACTCTAATCTAGCTTCTGTGCCAATTTTTTTAAGCAAGCTTCCGCCTTTGCCAATCAAAATTCCCTTTTGACTTTTTTGCTCACAATAAATAGTTGCATAGATTTTATCTATTTCTTCTTTTTCTTGATAATTAGTAACTTTTACCGCAACAGAGTGAGGAATTTCATCAGAAGTATTTAATAAAATTTTTTCACGAATAATTTCTTCGGTTACATCACGCATTGTTTCTTCTGTAACAACATCTTCTGGGTACAACGCTTCACCTTCTGGAAGTTTTTTAAAGATATTATTCATCAATGTATCAATATTTCTTCCTGTTTTAGCAGAAATTCTAACAACAGGTAAATTTTCTTCAAATAAAGTTTTATATGACAAAAGATTTTCTTCAACCTTTTCAGGCTTTTTAACCTTATCAACTTTATTCATCACAATAACTATCGGAATTTTTGTTTGCAATAAATGTTGTGCAATCCATTTGTCACCTTTACCAGCAGATTCAGAACCATCAACTAAAAATAATATTACATCAGCATCAGGTACCGCAATTTTTGCTTCATCTAACAAAAATTCGCCTAACTTATTCAAAGGCTTATGAACACCAGGAGTGTCAACAAAAACAATTTGACCTTCTTTATTTGTGTATATACCCTTAATTCTTTTTCTTGTAGTTTGAGCTTTATCAGTTGTGATAACAATTTTTTGACCAAGGATTTGGTTCAAAAGAGTTGATTTCCCTACATTTGGGCGTCCTATTATTGCAACAAATCCACTTTTCATAAACGCATTGTAACATAAATTTCATTTTTTTTTAATAAACTAGCAATTTTTTTTACTATCGGGTATTATATATATAGTAGTGTAGTTGTTAGATTAGTGGAAAAAATGATTTCTAAGAAAAATATTATAACTGTTGCTATTGTAGCTTCTTTAATGACAGGCATTTCAGCTGTTGCAGAAGCTAATACAACAAATAATTTACTTCAAATGGACGTAAAAAGATCTTCTGCGACTGATTCGGTAGATGTGACTTTTTATACAACAGGTGACTCCTCAAATTCAATTGTCAGCAGAAAATCTAATAATAGATACGTAGTCTTACTTCCAAATGTTTCTGGCTCTAGCTCAGTAGCCCCTGGAATTGGAGGAGTAAAAGACTTAATTACAGATGTTGATGTAAAACACGTAGATGACGGAATTGGCGGTTACATGAAAGTAACTTTCGGAACAACAAAGCCAATTAATATTAAAACTTACATCAAGAAAACTGCACCTTTAACACAAGCTCAAAAGGATTACAAAGCATTAATTGCTCAAAATAATATTAAACCAGCGACTCAGACAGCTCAACAACATAAGAAACCAGCAACTCCACAACCTGCTGTAAATAAGCAACCTGCACAAAAAGTTACCCCTCAACCAGTTGCTCAAACTAAACCAGCAAATAATGCAAAAACAAATAACAACACAACTAAAACTACACAAAAAACTGAAACTAAAGCAATAACATTGCCTAAAATCAGTTTAACTACAATTACCCCACCTAAAGTAAAATTTGAACAACCAAAACCAAAAGTGGAGCAACCTAAAGTTACACCTAAAGCTAAAACGATGACAAAACCTATTCAAATTCCACACCAAGAAAAAGTGGTTAATAGTGCTGTTCATCCTGTTGACAACTATGTGCCAAAAATGAAATTTGATGAAAATGGAAAACGTCAAATAGATTTAGAGCCGAGAATTAATCACGAAATTGCAAGAAATACTACAACAAACAAATCAAATATAGTTGAAAATCTTGCACCGCAAAATAATAACCAAATCCAAGAAACAACACCAGTACAGGATATTCAAACAAATACAACTCAAAATGTTGATACCAACAAACAAAGTCACCATTTCCCAATGTGGATGATTTTAGCTGGTGGATTAGGATTATTTGTAGTTGCAATGTTTCTTGTATTTGATGCAATTTCTCATGCTTCACATAAAAATACAGACCGTTTAAAATCATTCTTTACTATTTCGAACAGTAATCAAATGAAAAGAAAACGTAAAGAATTTCAAGATATTATTGATGATGAAAATCTTAACTGGCAAGAAAAATACAAAAAATATTCCGAAAAAGACAAGAAAAATAATCCAGTTAAACAATCACAAGACATGTCATACGTTACAGATATATCAGCAACAAAAAAAGCTATCATTACACCAGATATGAATATTCCATCAAAATCTGTACCAACTCTTAATTCTAGACATCAAATTAATGGAATTCCAAATCTTCAGTCTAAAAACACCAATGATGTAAGAGAAAAATTACAAGCTCAAATTTCACAAATGGAACATTCACTTTCTCAAACTCCAAACATTGAGCCTCCAGAGGATGTAATTACAGGCGTTCATTCAGAAGACGATACAATTATGAATAAGTTTTCTGATATTAAATTGAAATCATTTGCAAAATCTGTTAATCTTAAACAAACACACAGAACATTATTGGATGAAGATGATAAACAAACAAGAAATAAATCTTTTAAAGAAGGTAGGTTTGTTAAATTAAAAAATTCACCACTTAGTGTAAACAAAAGAAAATCTGCAAGCTCACAATTGGAAGTTTCAGATGTAATGGATTCAGGTAGAAAATATTTAACTAACAATAATAATGGGGAAATGAAAATGGACAAACAAAACGGAAATTACTTGTTATCTTCACTAGACGAGTATTTATCAATTCTTGATTCAGAAGATACAAAACAAACAACAGCAGTAGCAGAAAGCTTATCAAAAGTAAGACCAGAAACAAATGTTATGAGCCGTTCAGGAATTACTAACCCAATTTCTAGAGGTTCAAACCCAATGACAAAATCAAACAAATCAGAACATTCTCACTATATGAATGGTTTGATTGTTAAATCTGGTTACAATATTGATTCCGAAAAAGGTTTTTACTTAGTAAATATGGACGGAGTTTCTGCCTTGGTAGGAAGAATTAAAGATGATATTTTCATTTTGAAAAAATTCAATTATGTTGTAGATAAACCTCTTCAAGTTAGACAAGACTACGGTTCTGTTTATATCGTAAAAGCAGGTGGATTCAAATGCTTAGTAGATGTTGCTAAAGATAAAATGGGAACATTAATTGAAATCTAATAACGTTTAGACAATAAATTATAAAAAGTGGATAGACTAAAATAGACTATTCACTTTTTAATTTTTAACCATTATTACATTATTTGATAGGAAGAAAAGAGTTGATAAAAAAAATTGTAGGAATAATTTGTTTAATATTAATTGTAGGTATTTTATACACAGTAAAAAATACCCATCAAACTCCACACCCCAAACAAACAACCCTTCAATTTGCATCTTGGGGTTCGGAATCAGAAATAAGCATTCTTAAACCAATTTTATCTGATTTTGAAAAAGAAAATCCTAATATAAAAATTGATTTTATGCACATTCCCCAAAATTATTTTCAAAAAATTCATCTTCTTTTTGCGTCAAACACAGCTCCTGATGTGATTTTTATAAATAATCAATACCTCCCAATATACGCAAATGCTGGAGTTCTAGAAGATTTATCAACTTATAAAAACGAATTTGAATACAACAAATTTTTCCCAATCGCAATTGATACTTTGAGTTATAAAAAAAAGATGTATGCAATACCACGAGATGTTTCAACACTCGTCATTTTTTATAATAAAGATATTTTTGATAAATACAATGTTCGATATCCAAACAAAAATTGGACAATTAATGATTTGTTAACAACATCTCAAAAACTAACTCATGCTCCAAACATTTTTGGAATATCTTTTGAAGAAGAGCCATTATTTTATTTGCCATATCTCAATTATTTTGGAGTAACATATTTGTCAGAAAACACAACTCAAATGCAAAATGGACTAAATTTCTATGCTAATTTAAGGAATAAATATCACGTCGCACCAAAACGAGAAGAAATTGCGAGTGCAACAATGGCACAATTATTTTTACAAGGGAAATTAGGAATGCACATTTCAGGTCGTTGGCTTGTACCAAAATATAGACAAGAAGCAAAATTCAGATGGGATATTGTTAGATTCCCAGATAAGAATGGCATACCTTCTGCTCCTGTTGACGCTTCTGGCTGGGCAATATCAAAATCTTCAAAACATAAAAAAGAAGCCATTAAACTTGTTCAATATTTATCATCAAAAGAAAGTTCCGATAAATTTACTCAAAGCGGATTAATTGTACCTGCAAGAATTGATGTTGCAAATTCCAAAACATTTTTAGATAACAAATCCCCACAAAATTCAAAAGAATTTTTAGAAATCTTAAACAACGCAAACCCAACGCCAGTAACTTTGAATTTTAAAGAAATTACTGACACAATGAAAACAAAAAACGAAGTCTTATTTAATAAAAAGAATTGAAAACCATTCAAAAAAGAGGAAATATGGAAAAATTAAGAATAAGAGATATTGGATATGATTTTATCCGTTGTACAGCAATGATGCTTATTGTCGTGTACCATTTTGTTACAACATTTGACACAACTCTCGGGGGGGGGGAGTATAATCTTCTATAAACAGCTTATGTGTCGCCATGCACTTAGTTTCGGAGCAATTGGAGTGTGTCTATTTTTTATGTTATCAGGTGCAGTTCTTTTAATGACAAGTAAAGATAATATAAAACTCAAGGATTTTTATAAAAAAAGATTATTAAAAATCAGTATTCCGCAATGGATAAGTTTCACAATTTCACTCGTTGCTATTTATACCGTTGATAAAAATATATTGCATACAAATGTCTTTGGGATTATAATTTCATTTTTAGGATTAAATTATTGTGGAAAACCTTGGAATCATTTGGGTATTCATTCTACACCTTGGATAACTGGAGAATGGTTCACTGCAGTAATCATCTACTTATATTTATTATTTCCTTTATTAAAATATTTATTTAAAAAAGCTCGCCTTATTACAACCATCGTCATTAGTTTAATATTTTTAGTAAATTTAAAATTACAAATTTTATCAGGATGCGAAGGTTGGTTTTCAATTTCTAATGGACTCATGGCTTTTTGGGCAGGAATGTTATTCCAAGAATATAAACAATATATTCCACATCCCTTAATAATAGTATGTGGAATTATATGCTTAATAACATTTATAATGAATCCATCCAATATTCTTGGAGTAGATTATACCAAACAACTTATTTGTTTTATTTTTTCAGCCTTATTATTTGCCGTTCTGTATAATTTTAAAATAAGTAACCCATTTACAAAATATGTTTCAAAATATAACTATGAAATATACTTAGTACACCACAGAATTTTCATATTATTTTTCCCAGCTTTGATTAGCATTAAAACAACTAACATTCAAATAATTTTTGCATTTTTAGTACTCACTGGTATGGTCTTTCTTGTTGCAGAATTTATACAGAAAATTTCAAACAAAGTTTTAACTTTATTTTTACCACAAACAATATAAAGAAACCTATTTTAAGTAGAAAGCCAACAGTTAAATTTTAACCGTTGGCTTTCTTGTAATTTTCTTTATTATGCAATTTCTAATTCATATCCTAATTCTTGAAATATTTTTACAACAGTGGAAAATTTTGGTTCTTTTTCATTTTTAAAAATACTATATAGATGAGTTCGAGAAATTCCTGCTTTTTGAGCAAATCCTGCAACAGTATCTTTCGCTTTAATAACAATTTCCAAAGCTCTGCAGAAAGAATTAAAATCTCCATCTTCTAAGTAATCTTTCAAATTAGCATTCAGATATAACTTAATATCTTCATCTGTTTTTAAATCATTAACAATATAATTTTCTAAATCTAATGCATTTTTTAAGTCTTTCATTGCAAATTTCTCCATTCTTGAAGTATCTTTCTTGCTTTTTCAATATCCTTTGATTGAGTTGATTTATCACCGCCATTTATTAACAACACAATAATTTCTTCAATTTCGGTATAATAAATTCGATAACCCGCACCAAATTTTAATCTTAATTCAGAAATCTCAGAATCAATTTTCTTAAAATCTCCAAAATTATTTTCAAGTATTCTGGTTAATCTACTTTGTATTCGGGCTCTTGTAACTTTATCCAACGAATTTACCCATTCAATAAATGGTGTTTTATTATTTTCGAGTTGAGCTATTTTAACTATTCGTTGTTTCATATTAATAGTGTACTCTATGGCAGACAGATTGTCAACCCAGACAACAAAGAAACGGTTAAATCTTAACCGTTTCTTTTCTTGTATATGATATAAATTTCAATTTATTATTAGACCATAGCCATTTCCGCAGAGAAAGGGTTGGAGGAACACACCTTGTTATCCGCCAATATTTCGGACTTGATAACAGCTAGGTCTTGTTGCATCAATCTTCTTGGAGAACCTTCTTCCATAGAATGGTTTCTCAACAAATATGATGGGTGGAAAATAGCCATTGCTCTATATGATTTTCCATTAACAGTAACATCAAACCATTGACCACGAACTTTTGAAATTTGAACTTTCTTATCTTTCCAGAATGATTTCAATGCTGTTGCACCACAGAAAATAATTGCTTGCGGATTCATAATATCGATTTGAGCATTCAAAAATCTTTCGCACATTGCTTTTTCAACATCAGTTGGAACTCTATTTTCTGGAGGTCTGCATTTTACAGTATTTATAATATATAAATCATCTTGTCTTGAAATTCCTGCATCTTCCAAAAATTTATTCAAAAGCTGTCCAGCTCTACCAACAAATGGTTTACCTGTTTCATCTTCATTCTCACCTGGAGCTTCACCGATTAAAACAATTTTCGCAGTTTCTGGATTTCCATCTGCAAAAACAACATTGTGACGGGTTTTTGACAAGATACAATCAGTACAATTTTCGCATTTTGCCTGTAAAATATCTAAACAGCCTTTCTTAATCATCTATTACTCTCTCCTCATAGTTAGTTTGTTTGCATCTTTATTTTAAATTTTTAAAATATCCGATATTGTATCTTCTGCAATATCTTTTCAATTCTTTGATTATTATATCAGATAATAAAAATACTGCAATCAAATTTGGAACAGCTAAAAACAATGTAAAAGCATCAGATAAATTTACTACACTTTTTAAGTTCATAGCAGAACCAATTATTATAAATAAACAGTATATTATTTGAAAAGTTCGTGTTGTAGCTTTAGATTCACCGAATAAGAAAGTCCAACTTTTTGTTCCATAATATGAACCACAAAGCATTGTTGACAAAACAAAACAAGCAGCCATAAATGTTAATAATACAGGGAAGAATGGACACACCGTAGCAAAAGCTCGTGAAGTTAATTCAATACCTTCAATTCCTGTTGCATTCAAATATGAACCAGTAACAACAATAATAAATGCTGTTGCCGCTCCAACAATTACAGTATCAACAAATGGTTGAAGCATTGCAATAAATGCTTGAGCAACAGGTTTACTTGTTTTAACAGCAGAAAATGCAATCGGAGCTGTGCCTAAACCAGCTTCATTTGCAAACATTGCTCGTCTAAAGCCCCAAAGCATACATCCCCAAACTCCACCAGAAACAATAGCTTGAGGCTGAAAAGCTTCTTTCAAAATTAAAGCAATTGTGTGAGGAATATGATTAAAATTCAACAAACAAATTATGAAAGCTGACAACACATACAAACTACACATTACAGGAGTAACCTTTGAAGTAAATTTCCCAATAGCTTTAATTCCGCCAATAACAGTAACATAAGTAATTACTGCAACAATCAATCCAAACACCCAACGCTGACCAGCAAATAATCCAGTAACGTTTGTAATTTGAGTTGTAATCGCATTTATCTGGAACAAATTCCAACCTCCAATCATTGCAAATACGCAACATACTGCATATATTTTTGCAAGATATGGAGTGTAAGGTTTTATCCACGGAGCTCTAAGCCCATTAATAATATAGTACATTGGGCCACCAGAAGATGTTCCGTCTTTATTAATTTGTCGAAATTTCAAACCCAAAAGAACTTCTGCAAACTTCAAAGCCATAGAAAAAATTCCAGCAACCATCATCCAAAAAATTACTCCTGGACCTCCAACAGAAACTGCAAGTGCAGATCCCACAACATTGCCCATGCCAGCAGAGGCTGAAATTGTAGCAGTCAGAGCTTGGAAAGATGAAACTTCTCCGTGCTTTTTACGTTTTATAGTATCTTCATGTTTATATTTTTTCGTAATCAAATCTATGGCATGCTTAAATCCCCAAAAACCGATAAAGCGAGTTCTATATGAGAAATAAAAAGCTGCAATCATTAACAAAAGTATCAAAAATTCTACACGCACACCATGAATAGTTACGTGAGAAAAAATTATTCCTGAAATTTTATTCGCCACAGGCGATAAAATACTATCAATCTGGCTATCTAAATTCATAAAACCACTATATAATAAACAAGTTCCGAAGTAAAATAACCCTATTTTGAAACATCATAGATAACTTCTAACATATCCTTCATAACTTGGTTGTAAGGTGTTTTAATACCGTATTTTTTCCCTAGTTCAATCATTGTACCTGCAAACATTTCAACTTCTGTTTTTCTACCAGCTTCCACATCTTGAAGCATAGAAGTTTTTCCTTCAGGAATCATTTTATAAAAAGCACTAATAGCCTCATCAATCATTACCTCGGTATTTTTAACCCCTTCTGCTTTCGCAACTTGTTGAACTTCTTGCATAATTCTTTTCAACATAGTTTGAAATTTTTCGCTATCTTGCATTTGCCCAAAAGTTAAACGCAAAATTGCGGAAGATTGGTTAGAACTTACATTTAGCATATATTTTAACCAATATGCATGCAACATATCATCAGGAGTTTTATAAGCAATTCCAACTTTATCAAAATATGTTTTTAATAATTCTATATCACTTTCATCAGTTTTGGTTTTATCTTTAACTCCAAAAACAATATCTCCCGTACCATCATGAGTAATATTATTTCCATCACGCATAGCACTGTGACCGATAAAATAAGAAATAGGAATATGCTTCCAACCATATTTTTTTGCAATTAATTCCTCTGAAGAAACACCATTCAACAAAGATAAAATAATCGTATCTTCTTTTACAAAGTTTTCGATATTTTTTATCACATCACATAATCCATCAAATTTTGTCGCAATAATAATTAAATCTGCTTTATAATCAGTTGCATTTGGTAAAATATAATTAAAATTTAAGGGTTTACCATTAAAAACTTTTGGGGATTTTTTATATTTTTCGAGCCTATCTTCATCTACTAAAACTCTCAAAAAATCATTATCAAATTCATTTATTTTATTAGCATAAATTGAGCCTACTGCACCAATTCCACAAATTAAACATTTTCTAATTTCGTTCATAATACGATAATTTTATCATACTATCTTTGTAATATTAAAAATTTTTACATTATCTTAATTTAATAGCAATTTATATAGAAAAAAATACTTTATATATGTACGTAGAAGTGTAGTAAAATTTAGTGTGGTCAATTAGTGGGAATAGAAATATTCAACCCAAGTAGGTTTGCTGTCGGCTTAACCTCTGGGGTACAATTTAATAATTTCGGGAATAAAATTCACTTTGGACAATCTTTAGAAAAAGATAGTTTCCAAAGCTCTTCCCCTATGCGATTAGTTAATGAAACCGTAATCAAAAACATGATTGCACAAAACCCCGAATTAAAAAAACTTTTGAACGAAAATAAAATTCCTATTAGATTAAATATGCAAGAGCTTCGAGAATTAACAGATGGACACTGCAAAACAACACAAGAATTTGCAGGAATGATTGCAAAAAATTTGCCACAAGCTCTAAAACAACATGTAAATCTTAAAGATTTAAAAGATGCAGCAATTTTGCACGATTTCGGAAAAGTTTTAATTCCTCCAGAAATACTTAACAAACACGGCAAATTGACCGATGAAGAACATAAGATTATGGATTTACATTCTATAATCGGATATGAAATGTTAAAAAATTCTGGAGTAAATGACGAAGTTTTAAAATTAGTGAGATTCCACCACAATAATTTTGAAGAAAAAGGGGCAAAAAGAGATTACATCCCAGATATAAATTTGCAAATATTAAATATTGCAGACAAATATTCTGCCCTAACAGAAAAAAGAGTTTATAAAGAAGCTTTAACTCCAAAACAAGCTTTAACTATAATATATTCAGATGTAAAAAAAGGGAATGTTCATCCTTTCTTATTCCAAGCTCTAGTTAAAGCCGTTACCCCACCACAACCAGCAAAAATATATAATTAAATGTATTTGAATAAAGATGCCAAGCGTACGAATTTCGTCATACTGAGCAATCTCAATCAGCACTTGCAAGACTTAACTCCTCAAGCCAACTTTCAGCCATACGGCACGCAGTTTCACTCGACTTACTTCGCTTCGTCGGTTCAATTAGTGTCCCCAAGGAGAAGGAAAGTAGTGTTTTACCATCTCTTGAAAGAGAGTAAAATCACTGCCTTTCTATTATGTAAAGTTTTGTTACTTAATATATAACAATTATAGCAATTTTTCATAATAGAAATTGTTTATATAAATGTAAGGGATATTTAAAGAAAAAGAAAATCGGGGAATAAAAAACAAAGTCTTTCAAAAGACGAACTAATTGTAAAAAATTAGGGAATTAAATTTTAGGGGAAAATAAAAATCGAATCATCCATCATAATCAATCATTCTTTCAAGGGTGCTGAATATATTTCAGTGCCTTTTTTATTTATTAATATCTACAAAATCCAATTTGTAATCCAAAATTTGAGCAATATATTCAGCTTCCTTTAACGATAAAGATTCCCTGTTCAACTTTCCTAAAAGACTGTTATATGAATAATTTTCACCAGTAATATCACTCAATTTTGCCGCAAGATTTTTGAGCGTCATTCCTCGAGAAATCGCAAGCATTTTAATTTTTGCTTTAATAGTGTTCATAATAGAACAATTATATATTTTATTGACTTTTTATATAAAATTATTTATTATAGTATTCGTATTTGAATATTTTCATCTTAATATGAATAGTATTTTGTATATTGGAGTTTATAAATGAAACAACAAGAAAAATATAAACAATTTGGTTTTACACTGGCAGAAGTTCTTATAACATTAGGAATAATTGGCGTTGTCGCAGCTATGACAATCCCAACATTGATAGCAAATACTAGAGGAGCACAATACAAAGCAAAATATAAAAAAGCAATCTCCTCAATCGACCAATCAGTAAGACTAAATAAAGCAAACTACGGCTGGGATTTTGCAGAAGTAGAAGAACCATGCTCAGAAAATGATTTTACAAAACATACGCCAGATAACAAAATGTCCGTATGTGCTATTTTTAATGGAAATCTAACAGGAATTAAAGGTTGGTATAGAGAAAGTACACTTAAAAATAATTTTGGATACGAGTTTAACGGTGAAGTATTTGGGGTTTCCAAAGGTGGAGGACAATACACTGTTTATCAACTTGCGGATGGAACATTTGTCGGCTTTCGTTCCGCATCCTTTGCCCAAGGTTGCACTCTTCCCCTTGGGGAAAAACTACAATATGTACACTCATGTACAGGATTTATTGATGTAAATGGAATAAGCAAACCAAATAAAGAAGTAAAATGCTCAATTGGAACAACTTCAACAAATCTAGATACCGACTGTATTGTAAAAGATTCTGATGTTACGGATATTTTCCCTATCATTTTCCACGATTCAACAGTTGAGCCTATTACAAATGCAGCCAAATATATTCTTAAGAATACAAAATAACAATCGCCATTACCAAAATATTAAGCAAAATATCACATCTTTTATTTGTGATATACTTAAAATCGAGGATAAATGGAGTAAGAAAATATGAAAGAAAGTTATTTTCCGCAAGAAATAGAAAAGAAATGGCAAAACATTTGGGATAAAACAAATGCGTTCAAAACCCCAGATGTTTCTGACAAACCTAAATATTATGCCCTATCAATGTTTCCATATCCATCAGGGAAATTGCATATGGGACACGTTAGAAACTATACAATTACTGACGTAATTGCAAGATTTAAAAAGGCAAACGGATTTAATGTTCTACATCCAATTGGATGGGACAGTTTTGGTTTGCCAGCAGAAAATGCGGCAATGAAACATCACGTAGATCCTGAAACTTGGACAGATGAAAACATTGCATACATGAAAAAACAATTAAAAATGCTTGGACTATCTTACGATTGGGATAGAGAAGTTGCAACTTGCAAACCAGAATATTACAAATGGACACAATGGTTGTTCCTACAATTGTACAAAAAGGGACTTGTTTATAAAAAAGAAGCTGCCGTAAACTGGTGTAATGAATGCGGTACAGTTTTGGCTAATGAACAAGTTATTGATGGCAAATGCTGGAGATGCGATAGCGTTGTTGAGAAAAAATACTTATCTCAATGGTTCATCAAAATTACAGATTATGCTGATGTGTTGCTTGAAGATTTAGACAAGCTATCTGGATGGGGCGACAACGTTAAAACTATGCAAGCAAACTGGATTGGAAAATCAAAAGGAGCTATTTTTAAATTCCCTGTAATTGATGCTCCGAATGGTGAAAAAATTGAAGTTCCAGTTTATACAACAAGACCAGATACAGTTTTTGGTATCACATACCTAGTTGTAGCACCTGAATACAAAGATATTGAAAAACTTACAACTCCAGAAAATAAAGACAAAGTTGAAGAATACCGTGAAAATGCTCGCAAAATGTCAGAAATCGAAAGACTTTCAACAGAAAGAGTTAAAACAGGTGTTCCATTAGGTACACATTGTAAAAACCCATTCAATGGAGAAGTGTTCCCACTATGGACAGCAGATTATGCTCTTGTTGAATACGGAACAGGTGCTGTAATGGCAGTTCCAACTCATGATACTAGAGATTTTGCTTTCGCTAAGAAATACAATATGCCAATGAAAGTTGTTATTGCACCAGAAAATAATACTTCCCTTGATGCGTCAACAATGACAGAAGCTTATACAGAAGAAGGTGTTCTTGTAAATTCTGGAGAATTTAATGGAATCAAAAACACCAAAGCTAAAAAAGCAATAACTCAATGGGCAGTTGATAAAGGTTTTGGAGAATTCAAAACACAATATAGACTTCGTGATTGGCTAATCTCTAGACAAAGATATTGGGGAGCTCCAATTCCTGTTGTATATTGCGACAAATGCGGAATTCAACCAGTACCAGAAAATCAATTACCAGTATTATTACCAAAAGATGTTGATTTTTCTGTTGTAGGAAAATCACCAATTACAACATCAAAAACATTCAAAGATACTGTTTGTCCTGTTTGTGGCGGTCACGCAGTTCGTGAAACAGATACAATGGACACTTTTGTATGTTCAAGTTGGTATTATTTGAGATATTCAGATGCAAGAAATTCAGAAGAATGTTTCAACAAGGATAAAGTAAATCACTGGTTACCAGTTGACCAATATGTAGGTGGAATTGAACACGCAATTCTTCACTTGTTATATTCAAGATTTTTCACAAAAGCTCTACGTGATTGTGGATTATTAGATTTTGATGAACCATTCAAAAACCTATTGACTCAAGGTATGGTTCTTAAAGATGGTTCAAAAATGTCTAAGTCTAAAGGCAACACTGTTGACCCAGATGAAATATTTGAAAATTATGGAGCAGATACTGCAAGATTATTTATCCTTTCAGATTCACCTCCAGCTAGAGATTTTGACTGGTCAGATGCAGGTGTTGAAGGATGCTATAAATTCTTAAACAGAGTTTGGCGTTTAATCTCAACAAACCAAGATAATATTTCACTAGATTATCCAAAATTTGTTGCTGGTTCACTTAAAGACAAGTCAAATGACGATTTAGTAAGAACTGTACATATTGCAATCAAAGGAATTACAAATGATATTTCTAATGATTTCCAATTCAACACAGTTATTTCTAAATATAGAGAATTAACGAATGCAATCTACGATTGGCAAGCTAAGAAAAGTGATTTGACAGAAGAAGACAAGCAAGTATTGAGCTTCGCTGTTGTATCACTAATCAAACTTATGTCACCTGTTGCAGTTCACTTAACAGAAGAAGCTTGGCACGATTTAGGCGGAGAAAAATCAATCCACGAAGAACCTTGGTGTGAATGGGATGAAAACCTTGCTAAATCAAGTTCAATTACTTTAGTTGTTCAAGTTAACGGAAAAGTTAAAGACAAAATTGAAGTAGATGAAAGTCTTGACCAAGAAGAAATGAAACAAGTTGCACTAAATAGTGAAAAAGTTAAAGCCTTAACTGCTGGAAAAACAATTGTAAAAACTATTGTCGTTCCAAAGAAACTTGTTAATATCGTAGTTAAATAAAATTAAAACTTAAAAAATTCAAAAAGATTAGGTGTTGAGAATTCTCTTCACCTTTTCTTTTTAAGAATTTAATCCTAAGCAATTTTTAACCTTGTTCCAAAAACCTGATTTTTCTTGAGTTTTTGTTAACTGAGGATAGTACATATGTACAGAATCAAAATCTAAATAAGTACATCTTGCACCTTGCTTAATAAATCTCGCTAGACGTCTATTGACCTTTGAATCTTCTGCTCTCAAACCATTTTTATAATAAAAAGGATGAGGGACACGCATTATATCCATAGAATTATCCGCAAGCAAATGAATCCTGCCACCACAATCCCATTGTTTGCTAAGTACTTTTGCAAAATTCAACATTTTAGACCCCATTCCCAAACCAGATATTCTTGAGAATAAAAAAGCAATGTAAAGAGAAGGAACAACTTTACCATCTCTTTCTATATGTTCTGGGATACAACGCATTACAGTTCTTGCACCTGCTTCAGATTTCTTTGTAGAAAACATTGTATAATTATCTATTGGATAATCATAATATCTCACAACAGACCTATGAATTAAATAATCTGGCATAGGTTTTGGCACATACTTTACTGGGGGATATTTTAAATGTGGATTGAGAACTGATAATATATTCATTACTACAACCACTCAAATATTTCTGGAAACTTTTCTTTAAATTTTTTCATAGATTCAACCATTTTTCCATCCTTGTCAACATTATGTTCAAAAAACATATAAGTATCACCTAAACCATACAAGTCACTTTCTGGAATTTTCCCAGCTATAAATTCATCAACTTTTCGCTCTGTAAATCCAGAAGATTTATTAAATTGAAAACCAAGTTTTCTATAAAAAACTTGAGGGGGATGAAATCCATCATACATATCCGACGCAACTAAATGAATATTTCCATTACAAAAATGTTTAAAACTATCTTTCTTTGCGATATTTATAAAAGCAGAACCAAACCCCTGTCTTTTTGGTCCAACACTCAGCTTTTGAATTAACAAAGAAGGATAACTTGTGGCATTTGGCGAATAAGATTGTTGTTTATTATTAACAATTGTAGGAAGAGTTTCCATCAATCCAACATATTTTCCATCCTTATTTGCCATTTTATAGACAATAGAACCAAAACTATTTTTTTGCGAATATACAAAAACATTTCCTATTGATTTATGAGGTTTTAATGGGGGAAATTTCAGCATAGTATTTCTACAAAAGCCCATAAATATATTTTTTTGCTAAAAAATATAACTATGTTAAAAAATAATAATATTCTAACTGAAACAGAATTTTGGTATATAATAATTATCAGAAGTAGAGAATATATATAAATAGTAGGGATTTAATTTTGAAAAAGAAATATCATTTTATCGCCATTGGCGGTGTAGGAATGAGCGGACTTGCAAAATACTTACTTCAAAATGATTTTGAAGTCTCAGGCTCAGATATAAATGACAGTAAATATGTACAAGGAGTTCGAAAACTTGGAGCAAAGGTTCACATTGGACACGACGAGAACAATGTTCCTGATGATTGTATAGTTGTAGCTAGTACAGCAATTAGAGAAAACAATCCAGAAATACAAAAAGCTAAAAGATTAGGACTACCTATTTGGCATAGATCAGATTTATTAGCAGAAATAGCACAACACGAGCCATATTTCATCGGATTTTCTGGAACTCACGGCAAAACAACAACCAGCGGATTATGCTCTTACGTTTTAGAAAAAGCAAATCTAAAACCTTCATACATCGTTGGGGGAATAATTCCAGAAATAAATACTAATGCTAACGCAGCACACGAAAAATTCTTTATAGCAGAACTCGATGAAAGTGATGGCACAATTGTTAAATATTCGCCTAATTTAGTTGTTGTAAATAACTTAGAACCAGACCACCTTGATTTTTATAAGAACGGTTTGGAATCAATATTAGAAACATTTGAAAAATTTCTATCAAACCTTCGTGAAAATGCAATTATTATGGCAAATACAGACAACGAAGGAGTTAAAAGACTTGTAAGATACTTTACCGAACACAAATTAGCACATAATGCAAAATTCGTAACTTACTCAATAGGCGGAAACACTGATTATTCAGCTAAAAATATCAATTATGGCGAAGAATACACAGTATTTGATATTTATTATAAAGGCGAACTTCAAACAACTTTGAAAATTTGTTTGAAAGGTGTTCATAATGTTTATAACTCACTTGCTGTTTGGGGAAGTTTACACCAAGCAGGAGTTCAAATGGATTTAGTAAATCCACATTTTGCAACATTTACAGGAATGGGAAGAAGATTTCAAAAAGTTGGAGAATTTGATGGAATTTCAATTTATGATGACTACGCACATCACCCAACAGAAATAAAAGCGACTTTATCTTCTTCAAAATCATTCAAAAATAGAAATGTAATTGCAGTATTCCAACCACATAGATACACAAGATTACAAAATCTTTGGAATGAATTTATGGGAGCATTCTCAGATGTTGATAGGGTTGTCGTTACAGATGTTTATGCAGCAAGTGAAGACCCTATTGAGGGGGTTAATTCAGAAGCATTTACAAATGAATTAAAAGAAAAAATCGATATTCCTTGTGAAAACCTAAAAGGTGATATGAAAACTGTGGCAAAACAACTTTATCCAACATTAAAATCTGGAGATGTTGTTATAGGACTAGGGGCAGGTACAATCACTGCTTTAGGAAAAGAACTTTTAGCCCTACACGATGAAGGAGCAAAAGTTGGCAAGTAATTTTGAAAAAGAATTTGAAATAAAAAATCTTACAACATTCAAAACAGGTGGAAAAATCTCAGAAGTATTTTTCCCTGAAAGTGTTGAAGAATTTGTTCAAATTTTAGAACAAAATGGAAATCTTCCCGTATTTGGAAATCTTTCAAATACACTCATTTCAAATGATGGATTTGACGGAAAAATTGCACTAACTACAAAAATGAATTCTATTCAAATAGAAGGCTCTAAAGTTGTTGCAGATTGTGGAGTTAAAGGCCCAAAATTATCACAAGAAGTTTGTAAAGCTGGACTCTCTGGGTTAGAATTTATGATTGGGTTTCCAGGTTCCATTGGCGGAGAAGTTTTTATGAACGCCTCTGCAAACGGTCAATGTATCAGCGACAAACTTACATATGTAACTTGTTATTCTCCAGAAAAAGGGATTGTTAAATACTCAAAAGACGATATGGAATTTGAATATAGAAAATCCCGCTGTAAACGAGATAAATTAATCGTATTACAAGCAGAATTTCAATTAGACACAAAACCAAAAGAAGAAATTCAACGACAAATGGATGAAAATTTGGCATTTAGAAAATCACATCAACCATCCCTTGCACTCCCTAATTGCGGAAGTATATTCAAAAACCCGCAAGGAGATTCTGCTGGCAGACTTTTAGATTCCGTTGGAGCAAAAGATTTAAAAATCGGGGGAGCAAGAGTTTGGGAAAATCACGCAAATTTTATTGTCAACGATAATAATGGAACATCATCAGACATTTTAGAATTAATGTTTGAAATGTACACAAAAGTAAAAAAAAGTTATAATATAGAATTAGAACCAGAAATAATATTTTTGGGCGGATTAAATAAAAAGGAAAATGAAATATGGAAAATCTTGAACAAAAAATAGATAAAAACGCAAAAATAGCTGTTCTTTGCGGAGGAATGTCATCAGAAGCAGAAATTTCAAGACGTTCTGGCAAAGGAGTTTTTGAGGCTTTACAAAGACTTGGTTATAAAAATTCTGAACTTGTTGAGGTTGATACAGATATCGCTCAAAAATTGAAAGAAGGGCAATATGATTATGCTTACAACGTACTTCACGGCAAATATGGAGAAGATGGTTGTATCCAAGGAATTTTAGAAATTATGCAAATTCCATATACTGGTTGCGGAGTTATGTCTTCTGCAATTTGCATGAACAAAGAATACACCAAGAGAATTTTATCAGCTAACCCAGATATTCCAATGGCAAAATCTGCTTTTGTTAGAAAAGGCGAAGATGTTATGGAAAAAACTAAAGATTTGAAATTCCCTGTATTTACAAAACCAGTTTCTGAAGGTTCAAGCTTCGGAATGACAAAAGTTAATACTAAAGAAGAACTTCCACAAGCATATGAAGAAGCCGTAAAATATAATGATGATGTTCTTATTGAAGAATTCATTGATGGAATTTTTATGACAGTTGGAGTTTTAGAAAAAGATGGCGAAAATTTTGCAACAGAAATATTAGAAATCATTCCTAAAAATGAATGGTATGACTATGAAGCAAAATACACTCCAGGAATGTCTAAATTTATTCTTCCTGCGGAATTAGATGAAGAATTGACAAAGAAAACAAAAGAAGTTGCAATAAAAGCTCACATTGCAGCGGGATGTAGAGGAGTTTCAAGAGTAGATTTTATGGTAGGAAAAGACGGTATTCCATATGTTATTGAAATTAACACTTCTCCAGGAATGACATCAACAAGTGACCTTCCTGCACAATCCAAAGTTATGGGCATTAGCTATGATGAATTGGTACAAATTGTATTAAATGGAGCAGGATTAAATAAATAATGACAGAAGAAGATTTCAACAATGAAAATCTGCATGAACAAACCGAAGAAATTGTAGATGAGTTTGCACTCGCAAAGCATTCGGTTAAACATAAGCGATTAGAAAGAAAAATCAGAAAAAAACGGAAAAGAGTAAACCGTTTAAAGGGTTTTCTTCGTTTTGTTGTGACAATCTTACTTTTATATGGTGCATACCACTTTTTCAAACTTCCACAATGGTATCTTCCGCAAGATGCATTTACCAAAAAAGATGGTAAAACCGTAGAAATCATAAATAATAGTATTGTTCCAACATCTATTATCTATGAGGAATTACAAGACGTTAAAGTTCCTAGAATTCCAATATTTTTAATGAGTGTAAGACCAATCAAAAAAGAAATCTTTAAAATTCCTGTTGTTAAATATATCTACGTAAGACGTTATGGCTTCCCTGCAAGAATTCAAATTATTATTAGGGAAAGAGTTCCAGTTGCTGTAATCAAGACTGATTTGAAAAGCAAACCAGTAGCTTTCTTTACATCTGATGGAGTTTTAGTTTCAAATAAAAATTACATGGGATTATCAGAAACAAAATCAGCTCTAAAAATATTGACAAACTCTCCTAAAATAGATGGTTTTTGGACAGTTAAAAAAGTCGAAGAAATTTCTAATATTGTCAAAGCAGTAGAGTCATACTCTGGCCAAAAAGTCGAATATGTGGATATGAAAAATCCTAATGACGTGTATGTAAAAATTCAAACAACAAGTATTAGATTGGGAATGCTTGATAGCACAGTTTATGAAAGAATTAAAAGAATTTATACAATTTTACCGCAAATCGGAGACATGGGTAACCAAGCGAAGTATATTGATTTAAGCTGGGATAAGGTAAATTATTTAAAACTTAAGAAAAATAAAAAATAATATGAGCTTTAACGAAGAATACAAAAAAATCAAAAAATTAATCACAGCAGAACTTGATATTATTGAGCAAAAAATGGTTGAACCAATTGATATTCAAGAACCGCTAAAAACTCATGTTATAAATTTTTTGAAAGCACCATCTAAAAGAATTCGCCCTGCATTAGCTGTTTTGTTATCAAAGGCACTCGGAGAAGAATTAACAGACGAACAACTTGAACTCCTATCTGCAATAGAAATTGTTCATAATGCATCCTTAATTCATGATGATATTATTGATGATTGCGAAATAAGACGAGGAAATAAAACTATTGCAGCCGAATTTAATAATAAACTAGGAGTAATTTCTGGAGATTATCTTCTCTCTATTGCAATGGAAAAAATCGGACAATTAAACTCTCTAGAAATATTAAATGAATTCTCTCACAACATAAAAAAAATGTGTATTGGAGAAATTAATCAGAATTTTAATAGATTTAAAATCGGAACAATTGAAGAATACATTGAAAAATCAAAAAACAAAACAGGTTATCTTTTTGAAACAGCAATAGTTTGTAACCTTATACTTTCACAAAAAATCTCTCAAAATAAATTCAAAAATTTTGGACTTAATATTGGTATCGCATTTCAAATTAGAGATGATTTACTAAATATTTTATCAATAGATACAACCAAACCTTCAAATAACGATATAGAAGAGGGAATTTATAATGCACCAATTATCTATTCTGGCAATCCCAAAGACCTCACCTCAGGGATTGAAAAAACACGGGGTTTGTTGAATAATTATGTACAAGAAGCAGAAAAAGTGCTAACAAATCTTGAAAACAATCAATACACAATTGCACTTAAAAAATTTTTGGAGCTTTTAAAAGATGTTTAATTTATTTCAAAGTTGGAAAAATTATAAAAAAGCGTTAAAAGAAAAACGTGAAGCAGCATGGATGAATTTCAAGCTAAAATTACCTGAAAATGTTCAACATAGAGTTGATACATTTGAAGAGTGGTATAGAAATTACAAAGAAAGTGCAACATGCGAAGTTATAGAAACAGTTGTATTTGTCGTTGTAATGGTAATTATCATAAGATTTTTTGTGGGAGAAATCAGATGGATTCCATCTGGATCTATGCACCCAACACTTATAGAAGGTGATAGAATCGTTGTCGAAAGATATTCTAGATTCTTTGATGGCCCTAAACGTGGAGATATTATGGTTTTTTATCCTCCATCAACTCGTTTGTCAAACAGCCCATTACCATTACTTGCAAGACTGACTGGAATTTTTTGCAAAGATGTTGCATACATCAAACGTGTAGTTGGACTTCCTGGAGAAACAATTGAAATAAAAGCAGAAAAAGATGGCTCTGCTTACGTTTATATCAATGGTAAAAAATACGAAGAAGATTACATCAAAAGTATTTATGAATACCCTGAATGCCCAGACAAAAATATTGACCCACTATTCTTAGAAAGTGACCAAGTCATGAAATGTGGACCATTCAAATTAGACAATGATAGCTATTTTATGATGGGAGATAATAGAGGAAACTCTCAAGATAGTAGATACTGGGGAACTTTGAAAAAAGATAGATTTGTTGGTAGAGCAGTGTTAGTATTCTGGCCTCCCCAAAGAATGAAAGTTCTTCACCAACTAGATAATAAACTTGAAAAATAATAAAAAAAGTATAAATAAAAAGAACTCTTCAAAATGAAGAGTTCTTTTTATATTATTTTAGTCTTATCTAACTTTATTTTCTGTACCTTCTTTTAAACGTTTAATATTTTCTCTATGAAGATAAATAACATAAATTGCTGCAATCACAGCATAAACAATATAAGCTGGAGGAGCATTCAAAAACCACATAATAAGAGGAGATAAAGCTAACGCAACGACTGAGCCTAAAGAAACATATCTTGAAACCCAAGTAACAACACCCCAAACAGCAGCAATAATTAAACCAGCTTGCCAATCAAGAGCCAACAATGTTCCAACCCCAGAAGCCACTGATTTTCCACCAGTAAAATTCAAAAATACTGATTTGCTATGTCCTAAGATTACACAAATTGCAGCTAAAACAGGTAACAATCCTCCCGCAAAATCAGCTCCAAACAACGCAGTTAATACAACTGGTAAAGCTCCTTTAAGAGCATCCAAAAGCATTACAACAAAGAACCACTTTTTGCCCATAACACGTTTAACATTTGTCGCTCCTGTTGAACCTGAACCAACTGTTCTAATATCTTGTCCAGTAAATAATTTTACAATGATATAGCCAGTTGGAATAGAACCTATCAAATAAGACGCCGCTAACACTAGGGCTATTTGTCTAAGAATTTCAGTATATTCCATAATTTTTCTCCATACTTTCTAACTTGAGAAAATTATATCATGCCCGAAACTTTATTGGCAAATTATTGTAAAATCATTTTAAAACTTAAATTCTCAACAACTGTTTGGATATTCATAGCAGGAGTAAGAGAAATTTGACGTTTTGCATCTTCAACGCTTTTCATATCATCCATAAACTTATAAAATAAAGGTTTATTTTGAGAATTAGTTTTTATCATTGATAATAGATAATTCTGAATTTGAGAGAACACAACCATCGCACCATGTTCAGCAATTAGTGCAGACATTTTATTTTCAAAATCCAAAACCTGATTTCTACCAGTTGTCCAATAATTAGAAATAAAATCCTCCACCAAATTGTATTCTTGATTTTCAATAACAACGGAAGGAACAAAAAATGATTGAGCCCTCGATACAACAGTTGAAATAATATCAGATTTATCTTTTGTTAAAAATATAAAAGTTGTATTCTTTGGAGGTTCTTCAAAAGTTTTTAGCAAAGCATTTGATGTTGCTTCTGGGAAATTTATTTGATTTAGTGGCAAAAGATTTCCTTCTTCATCCCTATCACAAAAGATATACACTCTATGATAATCACTTGTGATAGATAATTCAGAAATAATAGATTTTGCCTGAGCGATATTTATATTCTTCTTTCCTTTTGTTTCTTCTTCATCTGATGAACCTTCTTTGAAATCTAATCTTGTATAAATTTTTACAGCAGGATGAGTTTGCTCTCTAACCCATTTACAATTCAAACAATCACAACTATCATTTCCATCTTTTGAACAATTTAACAACCTTGCAACATCTAAAGCCAATTCACATTGTGATTGAATATCAGGCCCCCAAAATAAAAGGCAGTGACTTATGTTTTTATTTTCATCATAAATTCCACTCTTAAAATATTCCAAAAGTTGTGGATATTTTTTAGAAATTTCATTATTGTAATATTGCATATTCAATCTCCTTATCAATATCCAAATTAGATTGTCCAGATTTTATTTTATATTCCGCATCAGTTAAATTCTTTTTAAGCTTTACCAAATCTTTTAATGAGATATTTTTCAATTTTTGAATTTCCATTTTTACTCTGAATGGGTGCATATTAATAATTTTTGCAATTTCATCTGGAGAATGCTTTGCAGAATATGCTTTGATTTGAATTCTGCCATGCAAAAGAGTATGCAATACAGAAAGAATTTCCAATGGATGTTTCTTAGCTAGCAATTTTTGGTACTCTAAAAGAGCTTTAGACTTATTACCTTCAACTAAATAATCTATAAAAACAAATAAATCTTCATTCGTAACACAGATTTCTTTTATCATTTCTTTGGTAACAGGACTTTTCCCTGCATATATTTTTAGCTTTTCAAGTTCAGAATCAAGCATTCTTAAATTTGAACCAACCTGAAATAATATCGCACCTGCAACTTCATCAGAAATTTTTAAATCCTTACTTTTTGCTTGCTGTTTAATCCACCCTTCTAATTCGGCAGTTTTATAGGATGGGATTTGATTAAATTCTTGTGCATTATATTTCGAAAGAAGTTTGAAGATTTTTTTGCGTTTATCAATTTTTTTCTGACTATCTGGAGGAATTTGAGCAGTAAAAACAACATCTACATTCTCACTTGAACAGTCCAAAGCTTCTGCTAATTGTTTGAATTGTTTATCATCAAAAGCTTTGTCATCAGATGATTTTCCACTCAAATAACCTAGACAATTTATTTCAACAAGCATTTTTCCAAACATCATTGGCTGAGATTTTATTGCAGAAATCAAATCTGGAAATTTCGGATTATTAAAATATTTATAACTCATTTCAACAAAATCTTTATCAAGTTTAGATTTAAACTCCTTGATTTTGTTAGAAATATTAAATTCTTCATCCCCATAGAAAAAGTAAATCATACTACTATTCTAAAAAAAAACTAGATTGATGTAAAGAAAAACTTAAGCATAACTTCTCAAATTTTATTCATTTCTTTTGGATGAAAAAACATTGTAATAAACCAACAAAGTTAAAATTACAATCACACCATATATTTTAAATTTTAGTATCAAAAAAGAAACCAAAATAGAAATAATAATTCCTAATACCAAATACCGAACAATATTTTTTACTTTTTGATTAATAGCTCGAACCTCTTGAACTTCCTGAGCCATAATTTTTATATTAGATTGTTCCTTGGCCTTTTCTTCGGTTTTTTCATCAATAATTTCATTTTCTTTTAATTCTTCAACCGCATCACGATACGTACGATTAACAAATCGTTCTACCAAAGATAAAACGACTGTTTCAGGAGCTTCGTTTTTTACACAAGCATACATAACTTCCCACATTGCGTACCAGATTTTTTGCATAACAACTTTCCAATACTTTGCAGGAATTCCAGAACGAAACAAATCGATTTCTTTATGGAAAGACCATTCAGCCATAATTTGGATATAAAAGCATTGTTGTTCAAAATCAATTCGGCTAAACTCTTCATCATCCTGAATACCAGAAGCCATGAGCATTGCAGACTTTCTAATATTGCTAACAAGATAATCTTCTTGTAGCTTATTAACATCTTTTGGTAACAGTGGTTGAATTTGCCCAATAAGATTTTCAATAAAATCTATATATTTCTTGTCGATTTCTTTCTCATCCATTTTATCATTATAGGAAATAAGAGAAGAAAATTTGTCATATAGATAGACTAAATATTTTCTAAAATATTACAAAAACTATTTCTTAGGTTCTTCTTGATATTGAGCTGTTCCTGGGAATTTGTCAGAACCAGTTCTCCATTTTGTAATTTGGTATTGTAGTTTTGGAATAAATGTTGACAAGAATAGAGCAGAAGTTACAAAACCTGCACCCCAGTTAAGAGCATTCATCTTCAAGTTTTTAGACGACATCTTGTTCAACAAATCTTTAGTAATTTCTTTTGTATCTGCTTTTTCAGCAGTTTTTGCAATAGATTGAACATAATCAACAAGTTGCTTTTTAAGAGCATCTAATTCACTTTGAGCAACATATTTATATTTATCAGTAAAGTTCTTTTGGAAAATATTTTCATAGAATTTTTCTAAAAATTCTGGGTTATTAATATGTCCACCAGCAAGAATATCTTTAACTTGACCTTGAGTAAGAATTGAAGAATTTACAATTTTTGGTTGAAGTTTAGACATTGCTTCAGCACGTCTTTCATACATAGCTAATTCTGATTCTGGAACTAAAGATTGTAATTCCGCTTTAAATTCGTCAAGAGAAATAACTTTATTATGTTTACCTGTGAACTTAGATTTCAAACTTTCAGGAAGTTCAACTGATTTACCCAACATGTCTTCTCTAAATTGTTGAGCAGATACATTTGCACCTTTATCTTCAAGATAATTTTGCATATATTTTGTTGCGAAATCAGCAGATACAGGATCTAGTCTTGTTGGATTTCCATTTTGTTCCATTCTATTTAACCAATTGTTCATATTAGACATATTGAACATGTAGAAATAAATTGAACTCAAATCTCTGAACAAAATTTCAACTCTTTCATCATTATTTCTTGCAGAATAAGCACGTCCAGAAGCTGTACCAGCATCAACTGATAAAAGTTTGTAATTTCTATCACTTTCAAATTTATTAGCAACAGATAACAAATTGAAACCAAATGCTACATTTTTCTTATTATCTTTGTCATTGTTTTTATCTTGAGCAAAACTATCAAATGTTGGACGAGAATTGAAAGTATCACCATCCAAATTAGTTTTATTATTTGCCGTTACAACTTTAACTGCTTTATCTTGAGCTGCTTCTGGATTTTGTTTATGATAAGAACGAGTAATTGCTTGGTTAATTTTTGGCAATACAAAACCTATAAATGCGTTTGCTATCAATACACTCGAAATAACTTTGACAAACTTAAATCTTGCCATAGTTTTTTCTAAAATAGCAGCCCCATCTTTAGTTTTTTCAAAAGCTAAGAAGTTTTTAAGCGGATTTCTTACAGAATCAGAAGCAATATCAACGGATTTTTCAGGAAGTTTCAATATCTTTTGACCAAGTTTTTCAAAAAGCCAATTTAGAGAAGAAACTCCACCTAACCAAAAAACAGCACCAGAAAATTCTTCCGTAATTCTTTCTCTAGCTTCATCAAAGCCACCTCGTTGATATGCTTGATAAGTTCTACCAGCTTCTACAAAAGCTTCCAATGCTATAACTGGCAAAAAACCATCACTTGCGGCTTGCTTCACTATATTACGAGTTGAAAAATTCTGTTTTGAAAAAAATTTATTTGTATTAACTTCTGGGATTCTAATTGACATATACCTACTTAATATTCCTAAAGCTTTATTTTTGCCATAAAATTGCTTGCTTTTAATATTTTGTTACAAATAACTATATTTATAAATAGAATTATACTAATATGTAACAAAAGGTTAAATAAATCTAACCTCTATGGCAATAAAATTTATGTTTTGTTTTTAATAGAGTGTAAATTGTGGGAAGTGTATATGCTAAATAAAATATCTCTATACAACGTAAATAATTCACAAATCCAAAGCTTTAAAGGGCATGAACATGCTGAACAAAACAATTTGAACACAAAACAGAAAGCAACAATTCTTGCATCTTCTGCTCTTGGCATGACCCCTGTTATCGCAACTTTAGCACATAGAAAAGGGTTTTCTTTAAATCCTGTAAGAATTGCCAAAACTCCAATTAAAGATTGGGCAATTTTTAAATATTCTCCAAAAGGGAAATATATCCATTTTGGACCAGCTGAAATTATCGCAACAGCAATTGGTTCTGTTGTCGGAGGATTTATTGGTGGTTCTATTGTAGATAAAGATAACATTAGTGCTAAAAAACGTGAAGTAGTAAACCAAGTTCTTGGAAATGTTTTAGTTCCAGTTGGTTGCGTTGGCGGAGGAGCAAAAATCTACAAAAAATATGCGGACAAGATAGAATCTATCATCCCACAAATTAAAAGCCCTAAACAATCTGCCCAAATATTTAATAAAGTATTAAAGAGTATTCCAAATGGAGTTTGCACTCTTGGACTTTTAGGTTTAGGCTTGTATTTAGGAAACAAAGTTTCAAACTTCTTGAATGAACACATATACCACAAAAAAGTGGACAGAAATATGAAATTCACAGACTGTGCACCTCACGTAGATGATGTATGTATGGCAGTATCTATGATGAACGAGGATTCACCTTTTGCCGCAAAATTGGAAAGAGTTATACCGCTTGCATTACTTGTTCCAGGCTACGAAACAGGTACAGCAAGAGAACATTAAAAATAAACCTAATAAAACCGACACACAATAAACACAACAAAAAAGAAGGATTTTTAAGTCCTTCTTTTTTGTTGTTTGCGTATGATTTATTTTATCTTAAAAATTCAAAGTTCTAAGAGTTTGAACTGTTTGAAACTTACTTATTTCTTTTAAATATTGTTCTAATGCTTTATGACCGTTATAAATTTCATTAGAAACAGAAGCATAACGACTTGCTTCTAAAAATTTTAATTCTTTTACTCTAATTAGCAAAATATTATCAGAATCTGCTCTCAAATTTTCGTCTTCAGAACTAGACCATTTTTGCAAAAGAGCTAATTCATCATACATTTGCTTCATTGTAGTAAATTCAAGAATATTGAAATCATATTTTTCTAACAAAGATTTTTCTACATTAGAAATTCGACTCATACATGCTTGAAATTTAAAAACTTTTTTTATAATCAAATAATTATCTGCAATTCTCTTATGAGAAGCTGGTACATTATTTTTTGCCAAAAGAGCGGCAAAAGAACGAGATGTAAAAGTATCATTTTCATTTGAAAAAGCACTTCGGGATGTTAAATCGAAAGTTGATTTATTTTCATTCATTTGTTCTAACATTCTTCCTCCGAATATAGAAAAATAATAGAATAACGAAACAAATTTGTCATGGGGTTTTGTCAATTTATTTACATTTGTTAAAAAATAGAAAATTTTAGGAAAAACTATACTAACTAAAACCAAAGCATACTCAAACTTACAGCCTATTTTAATTTTATTAAAAAATACAACATAGAATGTTGACTTTTAGATAAATAAACTTAAATAAAACATGGAAAAATCATACGAAAGTATGACCAACAAAAAACCAAATTATGTTAAAAATATAGTGTATAATATCAGGCTTGAAGGTAATTTAACAAAAATGGGATTGAGTTTAAACAACATATACCAAAGACCGTATGTAAAACCAGATAGACAATCAACGGTAAAAAAACGTGAAGAAGATGAAAAATCTTCTGCCACCAATGCCGAACGTCAACAAGAGTCAAATCAAAACTCTCAAAGCAAGGGATTACAGTACGTTGAGCAAAAAACAACTCCTAAATACACCCCAGCCTATGAACAAAAGTTTAACTTGGCATCAAGTGCATACAGCAACGTAAATATCAACAGCTCAAATACTCAAACAAATGTCAATTATTCTCCACAAGCAGTTCAAAAAATTAATCCTGCTACTCAAAATCAAATTGATAGTAAAATCAATATTGCTCAAATTTTAAAAGATTTTAACAACACAGCAATTGCGATTGGAACTCCTGATGATTTGAAAGAAGAAGTAGATGGTTATCTTGCATTAATTGATAAACAAGTAAAAAAAGATAATCCAAATATCAAACTTATTAAATCAAATTTAAAAAATGCATCTACAATTTTAGATAGACACATTTCAGAAACTCTTCAAAAAGAATCAAATGTTGTAGAAAACTGGGTTGATACTCTTTTCATGCAACAAATCGATTTTAAATATAATGAAGATGACATTAATGAAAGATTTTTGGTTAAATTTCCAGATGGTTCAACAAGTCAAACCAAAAGACAAGAAGAACTTCACGAAACCGCCCAAACAGAAACTATTCCAGAAGCAGTAAAAGAAGAAAATTCTAATGTAATTCCAATTTCTGTTGCAGGGCAAACAAAATCAACAAAAATTCCACAAGATAAACAGCTTAAATCATTATTTATCCAAGCTAAAAAATATGCTTACGCAAACGATCCCGAAAAAGCAATAAAATCATTTGAACAAGCACTAAATAGAGCTATGGAAATTGATGATACAGAAACTTCAGGAAAAATATACTATGAAGTTGGAAAAATCTATGACGATCATGACTACTTAGCCCAAGCCCTAAAAAGCTATAACCAAGCTGCCAAATTGTCAAACGACGAAAACGTAAAGACAAAAGCACATTATTCAATGGCTCAAATTTATGATGACGTCAACCAAATAACTCCAGCTCTTGAGCATTATGTTACAACAGTTTCTTTTGCGGGAGAAGCAGAAAATCTGCCAGCACAATCCGCATCCTTAACAAAAATCGGAAATATTTATACCGATATGTATGACAAAGAAGCTTTTGATTATTATGAAGTTGCATCTGATTTAGCAAATGAAACTGGAAATTACAATCTTAGAGGATTTGTAGCTTCAAACATCGGTGGAGCACATACAAAATTTGATGAACCAGAAAAAGCACTAAAATCATATTCTCAAGCCGTGAAAAACTACACAACAGCAGATTCACAAAGCAAAATTGCACAGAACTACGTTGCCGCAGCAGACATCATGGTTGAATTCAACAATTTGAATAAAGCATATACATTGCTTTCAAAAGCTCAAAAGCATGCCCGCCAAACAGAAAATATAAACTTAATGAATGACATCAATACAAAAATGCGACAACTATCCGCACTTAATGTAAAATAATTTTTATAAACAAAGAGCCAGTCAAGTTGACTGGCTCTACTAATAAGCATTGTGAGTAAAGTGAAATTCTATATATTAAACTGTTAGTTTATCTAATGCTTCAAGAAAACTGCTTTGACTAATCTCAGCAGCAACTCCTGCATATTCAATATTTTCACATCCTTCTTGTGTTTCTTTTGCAATTTGTGGAGCATTTGCATAACTATAATATCTAGTAAATGCTTTCATATCGCAATCTAAACTGTCAAAATGATAACCTGAAACAAGTTGTCCTTTAGAAATTTCATTCGCAGAAGCTAAACCATTAGCTTCAGGTGCATTCATCCTAGCTTTATTAGAAATTTCAGCAGTTGACCATAAATCAGCTCTTGTTGTTGAATTTGTCGCACTTGTTTTATTTAATGGTGTAGTTGCAGCAGTTTTTGCAACATTTTGTTCACCCTGAACTTTTCCTGTAAGAAAAGAGGAACCTAATCCTAGTGCATTTAAATTTACTTCAAATCCCATTGTCGAATCTCCTTTTGTACTCACTCGCTCTGTTTTTAATTAAATTTCTTTCTTAATCAATCATTTTTGATTTTCCATCTCGTATATATATAAAGTATTTCATCTTTAAATAATTGCCAAAAACAGAATAAATGTTAAAATTTCTTAATATTTAAAAATTTATATGCTTATTATAATGTTTTAGCAGTAATTATACCCGAATGGCTAATAGCAATATGGCTAACTAATGATAAGATTGAAATTATAAGAAAGGACTGAAACAATTGAGTAATACGGAATTAGACAAAAACGAAATTAAAGCAAAACTTACAGACAGAGAAATAGAAGTATTGCAATATGTAATCCAAGGCAAAACAAATAGGGAAATTGCAGAAATTTTGACGATAACACACCACACCGTTAAAGCTCACGTTGCATCTATTATTCGAAAAATAGGCGTTAAAAATAGACTTGATGCTGCATTACTAGCGGTTACAAAAGGTATCGTTAGTCTTCATCAAGACTAAGAACGGCCATAAATGCTTCTTGTGGAACTTCAACACTTCCAACAGATTTCATACGTTTTTTACCTTTTTTCTGTTTTTCAAGAAGTTTACGTTTACGAGAAATATCACCACCATAACATTTAGCAAGTACGTTTTTACGCATTGCCTTAATATTTGTTCTGGCGATAATTCTACCACCCACTGCTGCTTGAATAGGAACTTCAAAAAGCTGTCTTGGAATAATATCTTTTAACTTCGCAGTAAGCTTTTGTCCAACATAAAAAGCACTATCTTCGTGACAAATTACAGATAAAGCATCAACAACTTCCCCTGCAAGCATAATATCTAATTTTACAAGATTAGAACGTTTATATTCACAAAATTCGTAGTCTAAACTTGCATAACCTTTTGTACGAGATTTAAGTTGGTCATAAAAATCAGTAATAACTTCACTCAATGGAATTTCATAAGTTAAATCAACACGAACTTTATCAAGATAAGTCATATTCTTGAAAATGCCACGTTTTGATTGTGACAAATCCATCAATGTACCAACAAATTCATTCGGAGTGATAACTTGAACTTTAACATATGGTTCTTCAATATAATCTCTATATTGAGCAGCTGGAAGATTTGATGGGTTATCAATCTCAACAATTTCGCCATTAGTTTTGTGAACTCTATAAACAACCGACGGAGCAGTTGTTACAAGAGATAAGTTATATTCTCTTTCCAGACGTTCTTGAGCAATTTCCATATGAAGCATGCCCAAAAATCCACATCTAAAACCAAAACCTAATGCACTTGATGTTTCTGGTTCAAAAGTAATACTACTATCATTTAGCTTTAACTTTTCTAACGCTTCTTTTAAATCCTCATAATCCTCATTGTCAACAGGATACATACCAGAAAATACCATTGGCAACGCTTCTTTATACCCAGGAAGAGCTTCTGTTGCAGAATTTTCAACATTTGTAATAGTATCACCAACGAAACGAGTCAATTCTTTGATTGAACCAGCAAAATATCCTACATCACCACAAGTCAACTTTTGAACAGGTTTTCTTACTGGTGTTTGATAACCAAGTTCTACAACTTCACACTCCTTGCCAGAAGCCATAAAGCGGACCTTATCCCCTACTGAAATTGTGCCATCAACAACTTTGAAATAACAAACAGTTCCCAAATATTGGTCATACACACTATCAAAAACTAATGCCCTTAATGGTTTATCAGAATTATCAACCGGAGCAGGGATATAATTTACAACAGCTTCTAAAACATCTTCAATTCCAATACCAGTTTTGGCACTAACAGGAATTGCCATAGAAGCATCTATGCCTAAAATTTCTTCAATCTCTTGTTTTACACGCTCAACATCCGCAGATGGAAGGTCAATTTTGTTAATTACAGGAATAATTTCCAAATTTTGCTCAATAGCCAAATAAACATTCGCCAAAGTTTGAGCTTCAACACCTTGAGTAGCGTCAACAATCAGTAATGCTCCCTCGCAAGCCGCAAGAGAACGAGAAACTTCGTAAGAAAAATCCACGTGACCTGGGGTATCAATCAAATTAAGCTCATAATTTTTACCATCATTAGCAAGATAATTCATTCTTGCTGCATTTAATTTGATAGTAATTCCTCGTTCACGCTCAATATCCATTGAATCAAGCAACTGCTCTTGCATATCTCGTTGAGCAACAGTCCCTGTTTTTTCAAGCAATCTATCCGCAAGTGTTGATTTTCCGTGGTCAATGTGAGCTATTATACAAAAATTTCTTACGTTTTCTCTAGTTTTCATAATTTTAATTATATATAAAAAAAAATAGTTGTAAAATAAGATAATAAAGAGATTTAACAATATTGCTATATAATAAAAAACGGGACAAGAATTACTTATCCCGATTAACATGCTTTCGCATTTTATACCTAATCTTTTTCATACAATTGGCTAATGAATCCTAAACTCTAATTACCCTTTTGTATAACACTAATAGCCTAATAGAATATTCCCCAAAAATCTATTACCCACTCTGGCAATTTAGGCACTAAAAAACTGGCTTATAAAAGCCAGTATTTGAAAATTGGATGAGATTAAGATACAAATGCCTACACTAGACCCAAAACTTTTTTGTACCAAGAAAAAGATTCAAGTTCTGTACCATTAAAAGTCGTCTTTGTGCATTGTTTTTTCAAGTGCCTTATCGAAGACAAGTATCATTGACGGGAGAACTGTTATGC
>ERZ780198.731-NODE-731-length-34432-cov-12.346220_pt1 | contig 34432 bp, 27 predicted proteins | sample MGYA00510979_ERZ780198 | MGnify/ENA primary metagenome ERZ780198 (study PRJEB29588, sample SAMEA2158039) | human gut metagenome | biome: human gut; feature: human-associated habitat; material: faeces | place: Denmark | collected 2008/2010 ...
GCATCTGCCGCACCTCGCTCGCCGTATCGGCACTTAGAATTATGCGGTATTGCCTCAGGAAGTCTTGCACAAAAACCGGAAACAGAATATAATGTATCTGTATTATTATGTTATTCTGCGGGCAAAGCCCGAACGATAAAAGGAGAATATGAAAAAATGAGTAAGTTTAATTTTATTGAAACCGAAATCCCCGGCGTTGTTGTGATCGAACCGACCGTGTTTGGCGATGACCGCGGTTATTTTATGGAGACGTATCAGATCGACGATTTCGCCGCCGCCGGGATTGACAAGCCCTTTGTACAGGATAACCAGAGCCGCTCCACCAAGGGCGTGCTGCGCGGCCTGCATTTCCAGAAGAACCATACCCAGGGCAAGCTGGTGCGTGTGACCATGGGCGAAGTGTACGACGTTGCCGTGGACTGCCGCCCCAACAGCAAAACCTTTGGCAAGTGGGTGGGTGTGACCCTTTCCGCCGAGAACAAAAAGATGTTCTATATCCCGGAAGGCTTTGCCCATGGCTTTCTGGTGCTGTCTGATGTGGCGGAATTCTGCTATAAGTGTACCGACGTATATGATCCGACCGCAGAGGGCGGCATCCCCTATGATGACACGACCGTCAACGTTCAGTGGCCGGACTGCGGCTGCGAGCATAAGACCAGCGCCAAGGACAAAGAACACACGCCCTTTGCCGAGCAGAAGTTTGAATACTTTGAAAAATACTGATTCAGGGGAACCGATGTGCAGAATTTAAAAAACTCGTTTGCAAGTTTCTGGAAATACCGATACCTGCTGCAAAACCTCATCACGCGGGATTTTAAGCTCAAGTACCGCCGCAGCGTGCTGGGCGTTGCCTGGAGCGTGCTCAACCCGCTGCTGACCTGCCTTGTCATGTGGGCTGTGTTCGGCGCGCTGTTCAACCAGCGCGGGGATGGCATTGAGGATTTCCCACTGTTTTTGATCATTGGCCAGTTGATGTTCAACTTCTTCCGCGAATCCACCAGCATGGCGATGGAAAGCGTGCTGAAAAACGGCCCGCTGCTGCGCAAGGTCTATATCCCCAAGTACATTTTTCCACTGGAAAAATGCTGCTTTGCGCTGGTCAACTTCTTTTTCAGCCTGGTGGCGCTCTTCTTTGTAGCGCTGGTTACCTGGTCCCATATTTCGCTGCGCACGGTGCTGCTGGCGGTGTATCCCATTGTTATGCTGTTCGTTTTCAGCCTGGGCGTTGGGCTGATCCTGTCCACGATGTATGTCTTTGTGCGCGATATCATGCACATCTGGGAGGTCTTCTGCACTCTGCTGGTATACGGCAGTGCCATTTTCTATGACCCCAGTCAGATGGCATCCTGGATGCAGGCTGTTATCAACCTGAACCCCATTTACTGGTACATCACGGCGGTGCGTTCCTGCGTGATGTGGGGCACCGGCCTGACCCTGAACATGGTGCTGATTCCTTTCCTGTGTTCTGCGCTCAGTCTGGGGATCGGTGTGTATGTATTCAAAAAGAACCAGGACAAATTTGTCCTGTATATGTAAGGGGGCTGCGAGATGAGCGAACAAAAGCAACAGCCCATTATTTCCATCGACCATGTTTCGATGCGTTTTAACCTGGCAAAAGAAAAGCACGAAAGCCTGAAAGAATATTTTGTGGCCCTTTTGCACGGCGGTGTGCGATTTGATGAATTCTTCGCCCTTTCGGATGTTAGCTTTGACATTATGCCGGGGGATTTTTACGGCTTGATCGGCCTGAACGGCTCCGGCAAAAGTACGCTGCTGAAAGTGATTTCCGGCGTCTACAAGCCCAGCGCCGGTAAAGTGACGGTGAACGGCACCATTGCGCCGCTGATCGAACTGGGTGCCGGTTTTGACATGGATTTGACCGCGCGGGAAAACATCTACCTGAACGGCACGGTCCTGGGCTATACCCCTAAGTATATTGATTCCAAGTTTGACGATATTGTGGAGTTCAGCGAGCTGCAGGAATTTTTGGATGTGCCGCTGAAAAACTATTCCTCCGGCATGGTGGCGCGCCTGGCCTTTGCCGTGGCAACCATGACCAAGCCGGATATCCTGATTGCGGATGAGATCCTTTCGGTCGGTGATTTCCTGTTCCAGGAAAAGTGTGAGAAGCGCATGGCGGAGCTGCTTTCCGGCGGCACGACCGTGATTCTGGTCAGCCATTCCATTGAGCAGATTGAGCGCATGTGCAATAAGGTGGCCTGGCTGGACCACGGCCACCTGCGCCGCCTTGGCCCCACCAAAGAGGTGACGGCGGAATACCGCAAGTTTGAAAAGAAGGACGCCATGAAGGCGGACAAAGTGGAGGGATAAGGCGCATGGCACAGGACACGAACCAGAACCGCCCGGCGGATGTGGCCCAGGCGGACAGTGTGGGCGGCATGGCCAAACGCCTGCTGAACCCCGCCCATTTGTCAGACCTTGCCCGCCGCAGCGCCACCACCCTGAAAGAGCAGGGTGCCGAGCAGCTGTGGCGCGATGTGACCTTCCGCGTGGGGCTGGCGTTCCACCATGATTCCTGGCAGCACCGGGCAGACCTGCCCCTGCGCCGGGAGCTGAAAGCCCAGCGCGCCGAGTACGCAGACGGCAAGCCGGGACCGGTGGTAAGCGTTGTAGTGCCACTGTACAACACGCCGGAAAAGTTCTTTGGCCAGATGCTGGCCAGCGTGCAAAAGCAGACCTACCCCCACTGGCAGCTGGTGCTGGTGGATGCTTCGGACGCAGCCCATGCCGCATTCAGCACCCATGCCAGCAAGGCCGCGGCAAAGGATCCGCGCATCCTGTATAAGAAAGTGGAAAACGGCGGCATTGCGGCCAACACCACGGCAGGCTTTGCGCTGGCAACGGGGACGTATATCGCCCTGCTGGACCATGACGATGTGATGTACCCCAACGCGCTATATGAGAGCGTGAAAACCCTGCAAAGCCAGGGAGCCGAGCTGGTGTACAGCGATGAGATCGTGCTTTCGGCGGATTTGAAACAGCTGGGCGGCTACCACTTTAAGCCGGACTTTGCGCCGGACTATCTGCGCGGGGTCAACTTCATCACCCATCTGGCGGTCTTCTCCCGCGCATTGCTGGACCGTGCCGGTGCATATGAATCCAGTGAGTACGATGGTGCACAGGACCATGACCTGATGCTGCGCCTGACCGAACAGACCACGCGGGATAAAATTGCCCATATCAAAAAGGTGCTCTATATCTGGCGCGGCCATGCGGGTTCCACCGCGGCGGGCATGGAGGCGAAGCCCTATGCCCTGGCGGCCGGTGTGCGCGCAATCGATGCCCAGCTCAAGCGGCTGAACCTGCCCGGCAAAGCCATGCAGGTGGAGGACGCGCCCGGTGCGTTCCAGGTTCGGTACGAGCTGACCGGCCACCCGCTGGTCAGCGTTATGATCCCCAACAAAGACCATATTGACGATTTGGACCGCTGCCTGAAAAGCCTGTATGCCAACGCAGGCTATGATAACTTTGAAGTCCTGGTCATTGAAAATAACTCTGAACAGCAGGAAACATTCGCCTACTACAAAACCATGCCGGAGCGTTACCCCAACAGCCGGGTGGTGACCTATGTGGGGCCGTTTAACTTTTCTGCCGTCAACAACCTTGGTGCGCGCTTTGCCAAGGGCGAGCATCTGCTGCTGCTGAACAACGATATCGAGGTACTCAGCCATGATTTTCTGCGGGAGCTGCTGAGCTATTCCCAGCGGCCGGATGTGGGTGCTGTGGGCGCAAAGCTCTATTACCCGGATGATACCATCCAGCATGCGGGCGTGATTATGGGCATCAACGGCAGTGCAGGCCACAGCCACAAGAGCTACCCGCGCAAGGCTGTGGGCGATTTGTACCGCCTTGTCACCACGCAGGACTATATGGCCGTGACGGGTGCCTGCCTGATGACCAAAACGGAGCTGTACCGCGCGGCGGGCGGCCTGGACGAAGCCAAGTTCGCCGTGGCCTATAACGATGTGGATTACTGCCTGAAGCTGTGGCAGAAGGGCCTGCTGAATGTGTACACCCCCCGTGCCGAAGCCTACCATTACGAGAGCAAGAGCCGCGGGCTGGACACCACCCCGGAAAACGCCGCCCGCTATGCCCGCGAAAAAGCAAACTTTTACACGAAGTATCACGAATATATTGATCATTATGACCCGTACTATAACCCGCATTTCAACAACCTGTTTGAAAACTTTGGGCTGAAATAAGGTGGGGCAGAGGTTAAAACTATGGTAAATAAGTTTGATACCCAGTTTTTGATCGAAGGCAGCAACCTGGACGAGGATGACATCCGCGCCGGGATCATGGCCAGCGCCGAGGGCGACTGCCTGATCGTGGTGGGGGATGAGGAAGTGGTGAAAGTGCATTACCACACCGATACTCCCTGGAAGGTGCTGGAATACGCCGCCAGCCAGGGCGATTTGCACAAGATCATTGTAGAAAACATGGAGCGCCAGGCAAACGGGCTGGATGGGTAAAGTATATCAGGATTTTTATGTTTGGTGAACGGCATGCAGTATCATACAAGAGTGCCAAACCGTTTGCAGGGATATGATTACAGCCAAAATGGTGCATCTGGAAAAATACGCGGTCATGCCCAACCATGTGCATTTGCTGCTTTTGATCCAGGGCGACGGGCGCGCATTGCGCGCCCCTACGGTTTCCAACATCGTCCAACAATGAAAGAGCTGCGTAACCAAACACCTCCATCACCCCATCTGGCTGTACATCGATTCCAACCCCCAAACATGGCAGACGGACTGCCTGAACCCGAACCGGAACAACCCCCAACAATCTGACACCCGAAAGGACGTAACGTTATGAACCAGCAGGCCAAGCGCATCAAAGAACTATTTGGCTATGCCCGTACCTTGACGAAGGAACAGGGCATTGGCACCATGTGCGTGCGCGCGGCGGGCTTTTTCAAACGGCGCTTTTTCGGCAAGCGGGCGCGGTACTGGCCGTCCAACATGGCGCTGGAAGCCCAGCGCAGCGACCCCGCGGCGGAAAACTTCCCCATCATTTCTATTTTAACGCCGCTGTACAATACGCCGCAAAACTTTTTAACAGAATTTCTCGATAGTGTGGAAAACCAGACCGCCCACAACTGGCAGCTCTGCCTGGCGGATGCTTCGGACGATGCCCACACCTATGTGGGGGAGCTGGTGCAAAAGCACGTGGCGGCCAACCCGCGCATTCGCTATGTGAAAATTGAAAACAAGGGCATTGCGGCCAACACCAACGCGGCGGCCCGGCTGGCACAGGGGGAATATCTGGCTCTGGCAGACCATGATGACATCCTGGCCCCGCACGCTATCTACTGCATGGGCAAGGAACTGCAAAAAACGGGGGCCGATTTCGCCTACAGCGATGAAGCCCTTTTCCGCAAAAGCCCCAAAACCGCCCATGTGGCCCACTTTAAGCCGGACTATGCGCTGGAATACCTGATGGCCTGCAACTACATCTGCCACCTGGCCGTGTTCCGCAAAAGTCTGTTTGATGCCATCGGCGGGGAGCGCCCGGAGTGTGACGGCGCACAGGATCATGATCTGTTCCTGCGGCTGATCGACGCCATGCAGGCGAAAGACGCCAACGCCGCACCGCTGCATATCCCGCAGGTGCTGTATTACTGGCGGGTTCATGCGGCGTCCACCTCCGGCGGCACCGAGGCCAAGCCCTATGTGGTAAAAGCCGCGCAGAAAGCCGTGGCGGACCACCTGGCGGCAACCGGCCGCAGCGGCAGGGTAGAGGAGGGCATCTTCCCCGGTACCTGCCATGTGCAGTGGGAACTGCCGGAGCCGGAACCGCTGGTGTCCATCCTGATCCCCAACAAGGACCATGTGGACGACCTGGAAAAATGTCTGTTCAGCCTGTACTCCAAAACGCTGTACGAAGCGTTTGAAGTGATCGTCATCGAAAATAACTCCACCGACCCCGCCACAAAGGCTTATTATGAAAAGCTGCCGGACCGCTATGCCAACTGCCGCGTGGTGGCTTACAGCGGCGGGTTCAATTTCAGCCGCATCAATAACTTTGGCCGCAAGTTTGCCAACGGCAAGTTCTTACTGCTGCTCAACAACGATATTGAAATCATCAGCGGAAACTGGCTGACCCAGATGGTGGCCGAAGCCAGCCAGCCCGGCGTGGCGGCCTGCGGCGCCATGCTGTATTACCCGGACGATACCATCCAGCACGCGGGCATTATCACCGGTTTGGGTGGGTATGCGGGCCACAGCCACAAGTACCACAAGCGCGGCGGTAGCGGGTACATGTTCCGCCTGGCCACCGTGCAGGATTATTCCGCCTGCACTGCGGCCTGCCTGCTGGTGCGCACATCGGCTTATGATGCCGTTGGCGGGTTGGATGAAGCCTTTACTGTTGCATTCAACGATGTGGATTTCTGCCTGCGCCTGCGGGAAAAAGGCTGGCGTATTGTGTGGACCCCCTATGCGGAGCTGTACCACCACGAAAGCAAATCCCGCGGTTCGGACGAGGAAGACCCCGCCAAAAAGGCCCGCTTTGCCAAGGAGCAGGCCCGCCTGTATGAGGTACACGGTAAGCAGAATATCCTGCATGACCCCTATTACAACCCGAACCTGAGCCTGGATTATGAGGATTTCCGCGAAAGCGGGGATCTGCGCAATCTGAAAAACGTGACCCTGTGACCCCTGCCGGAAAAGCAGGGCAAAATCTGTGCAGTTTTTTTGCTGTTACGGCTTGCCACGCTATGCCGGATATGCTATAATCTAAATGTTACCGCGGCCCGGCTTTGGGCGTATGCCCTGCATCAGGGAGCCTTGATTGCCTTTTGCTGCGCCGTAGGCAAATATTATAAAGCGAGGTATTACTACTATGAGCCAGAAGTCTGCTATCGAAAAACAGCCCATCATTGCAAAAGCCGCCATCCATGAGGGTGACACCGGTTCTCCGGAAGTTCAGGTTGCGCTGCTGACCGCACGCATCAACCACCTGACTGAGCACCTGAAGACCAACAAGAACGACAACCACAGCCGTCGTGGTCTGTTCAAGATGGTCGGCCGCCGCCGTAACCTGCTGGCCTATCTGCAGAAGAAGGACATCAACCGTTACCGTGCTCTGATCGCTGAACTGGGTCTGCGCAAGTAATTCGCAAAACGGGCAGGGCGCTGTATGTGCGCCCTGCCCATTTTCTATATTTCAGCAGGTGTTCCGGCATTCATTTTTATTATGCTCTGCCGCTGGCCTGTAATAATATAAAGTTAGAACCCTGAGGGAGAAGAACGGTACTTTGGCACTCCGGCCACCGTTGCCAGTCCATTATATCCCACTGCCTTTTACAATGTAATGTGCGGTACCTTTGGTCAGTGCTGTAACTCCTAACGCCTCCCTCTTACCTCCTAACTTAATGTTTTTGGCCGCCCGCATGGTTTGTGCAGTAAATCGAACGCCGGAGCAAAACAACCGTTCCGCCGCTGGATTTATTGCTCAAAGCATGGGGCTGCCTGAACCGCATATTCCCACCAGGTATCAAAAATTATATCAGAAGGAGAATTACTATGGCACTGGAATTTGCATCCCGTAAGGCAACCTTCCCCAACTACCGCAAGTTTGAAACAACTTTTGCCGGCCGCCCGTTTGTGGTGGAAACCGGCAAGCTCTGCGGCCTTGCCAATGGCAGCGCAATGATCCGCTATGGCGAAACCTGCGTGCTGTGCAATGTTACCATGAGCGAAAAGCCGCGTGAAGGGGTGGATTTCTTCCCCCTGAGCGTGGAATTTGAAGAAAAGCTGTACGCCGCCGGCCGCATTCCCGGCTCCTTTATGCGCCGCGAAGGCCGCCCCGGTGAACACGCCATCCTGTCCTCCCGCGTGGTTGACCGCCCCATCCGCCCGCTGTTCCCCAAGGATATGCGCAACGATGTCTGCGTGACCATGACTGTGATGAGCCTTGACCCGGACTGCTCCCCGGAGATTGCCGGTATGAACGGCGCGTCTCTCGCCATTGCCATGTCGGATATCCCCTGGAATGGCCCCATCGGCGGCGTGGCAGTCGGCTATGTGGACGGCGAGATCGTGCTGAACCCCACCAAGGAGCAGCGCGAGCGCTCTGACCTGGCCCTGACCCTGGCTGCCAGCATGGAAAAGATCGTCATGATTGAAGCCGGCGCCAACGAAGTGACCGAAGAGGTCATGATGGACGCCATCAAGGCTGGCCATGAGGAAATCAAAAAGCTGCTCACCTTTATGAACGGCATTGTTGCAGAGATCGGCAAGCCGAAGAAGAGCTTTACCCCGGTGGAACTGGACCACGCTCTGTTGGCGGATGTGTACGCCAAGCACCTGGAAGATGTCAAGGCTGCCATGAACACCGACGACAAAAACGTCCGCGATGCTGCCATGCTGCCCATCATGGATGCTATTGCCGAGGAACACCCCGAACTGAACGCCGCCGACCTGGATCTGATCAGCTATAAGCTACAGAAGAAGGTTGTGCGCACCTGGCTGCTGGAAGAAGGCAAGCGTGTTGACGGCCGCGGCATCAATGAGATCCGCCCGCTGGCCGCCGAAGTCGGTGTGCTGCCCCGTGTGCACGGCTCCGGCCTGTTCACCCGCGGCCAGACCCAGGCCCTGACCATCTGCACCTTGGGCTCCACCAAAGATGCCCAGATGATGGACGACCTGTCCGACACCCCGCTCAAGCGCTACATCCATCACTATAACATGCCGCCGTACTCCACCGGCGAAGCCCGCGCACCCCGCAGCCCCGGCCGCCGCGAGATCGGCCACGGCGCACTGGCCGAGCGTGCTCTGGTGCCGGTGCTGCCCTCTCTGGAGGAGTTCCCCTACACCATCCGCTGCGTGTCCGAGGTGCTTAGCTCTAACGGTTCTACCTCTCAGGCTTCCATCTGCGGCTCTACGCTGGCACTGATGGACGCAGGCGTGCCCATCAAGGCTCCGGTTGCCGGTATCTCCTGCGGCCTGATCACTGAGGGCGAGCGCTGGATGACCATGCTGGACATTCAGGGCGTGGAGGACTTCCACGGCGATATGGACTTTAAGGTCGGCGGCACCCGTAAGGGCATTACCGCCATCCAGATGGACATCAAGATCGACGGCCTGACCTACGACATCATTGCCGAGGCTTTCGAGAAGTGCCGCAAGGGCCGTCTGTATATTCTGGACGAGATCATCAAGCCCGTGATCGCCGAGCCGCGTGCAGAGCTGAGCCGCTGGGCACCCAAGATGTTCAGCATGATGATCCCCACCGACAAGATCAAGGACGTGATCGGTAAGGGCGGCAAGGTCATTCAGGACATCTGCGCTACCTGCAACTGCAAGATCGACGTGCAGGAGGACGGCCATGTGTTCGTCTCCGCCGTGGATCAGGAGGACGCAAAGCGCGCCATCTTTACCATCAAGACCATTGTGGAGGACCCCGAGATCGGTGCCATCTACAAGGGCAAGGTGACCCGCCTGATGAACTTTGGTGCTTTCGTGGAGATCGCACCGGGCAAGGAAGGTCTGGTGCACATCTCCAAGCTGGACACCAAGCGTGTGGAGCGCGTGGAGGATGTGGTCGCTGTGGGCGACGCCATCGTGGTCAAGGTGACCGACATCGACCAGCAGGGCCGCATCAACCTGAGCCGCCGCGACGCCATTCTGGCACTGGAAGCCAAAAAGGCCGCCCAGCAGCAGTAAAAACCTAATACAGATTGCATAAAATAAGAGCCGCTGTACGTTTTGTACAGCGGCTCTTTTGCGTGGAGAACCCTCTCAGGCTCACTGCGTTCGCCAGCTACACCGAAAAAGGTACTGTACCCGGCTTAACTCCCTCAGTCAAACCCTGCGGGTTTGCCAGCTCCCTCGGGGAGGGAGCCTCTGGCACTGCCGGATACTTTGCGGTTTAGTCGGAAACTTTTCCACGATGCCGGAGAGAGCGAGCCCGCTTTGTGCTGTGGTACAGCCTTGCGGCAGCACCCAAAAAGCTCCCCCTTCGGGGGAGCTGGCATCGAGCAAAGCGAGATGCCTGAGAGGGTTCGTGCCAAAACCCCACCCGTGAAAAGGCAATTCTGGAAAATCCGCAGATTTTCCAGAATTGCAAATTTAAAAATATATTTTCCGCTGATTATGCGCAGAGCAACGCGGAGCGCATTCAAAATCGTACTGTACCCGGCAGGGGAAAGGGCATAAAAAATGCTCCCCCTTGCGGGGGAGCAAATTCGGCACACAACGCCAAACTATGCCGAAAAGAAAGGAGGCAGGGTCAGTTTTCCTTTTTGCCCTGACGGTTCAGCACCCAGCCAGCGGCAAACAGCAGCACACCGCTGCAAGCCAGCACCGGCACGGGCCAGTTCAGCTGGCCAGTCTGGGGCAGAACAGGCTTATCGGGGTTGGAAGGGGAGACCGGTTTATCCGGGTTCCCGGGGCTTACGGGATTGTCCGGGTTGCCGGGACTTACCGGGTTATCGGGGCTGTCCGGGCTCACCGGCGTATCCGGGGTGTCCGGCTGCTCCGGAAGATCGGGTGTGTCGGGCGTATCCGGCGGTGTGACTGGCACATCCGGGGTGTCGGGGATGTCCGGCGTTTCCGGGATGGTAGCGCCTACCTTGGGGGTGGCGTCCACATCGTAGATCCAGTTGTCGCCATCGGGCATGGGGATGGACACAAGGAAGGGCTTGATGGCCTCGTAGCCGTGGGATGCCTCGGTCTGCACGACCAAGTACAGCCCCTGCGACAGCTTGGTAATGTCGGCGTAACCCTCTTCGTTCACGTCCTGCTGGGCGGCAATGGCGGGCACAGCGGGCAGATACTTTACCAGCTGGTCAGCCAGCGTGCTGTCGGAAAGATCGCCCAGCACGACACCGCAGCCCACAAAATCGCCGGTATAGTCAAAGTACAGGTTGCCGTTGGTGCGCTTGACGGTGGCCACCTGATACAGGGTCAGCTCGCCGCCGCGCAGGGGCACATCGTTGTGGGTGTCGTACAGGCGGACGTGGAGCGAGCCCAGACGCCCCAGCACAATGTTGGCACTGGTGGCAAAGGCCGGCAGGGCGCAGCATACCACAAGGCACATAGCCAGCAGCACAGCCGCCAGACGATGACGCAAATCAATGCTTTTCATGTTCTTCACCTCTTGTTTTCTTGGGTTTGCGTGTAGAAAGCAGCATACCGATCAGCAAGATCAGCAGCATGGGCAGCGCCATAATGGGCGCAACAATAATGGGTTCAATTTTAAGCGCTTCGGCGGTAACGCGGAGGTGCTTGTACTGATCCGGGGTCTCCACGCGGCGACCGCGCACCAGCAGGCGGTGGGTGTTGATGCCGTAGGGGGTGCAGGTCATCAGGGTAACGTAGTCCTTGCCTTCGGCGATCTTCAGCTCGTCGGTCTCGGTGGGCAGCACGATGGAAATTTTGTCCACCTCGTAGGTGAGCACCCGGTCCAGCACGGTGATGGTAAAGGTATCGCCCACTTCCAGCTGGTCAAGGTTGGTAAACAGCTTTGCGCTGGGCAGGCCGCGGTGTGCCGAGATGACCGCGTGGGTGGACGCGCCGCCCACCGGCAGGCTGGTGCCCTCTAAGTGGCCTGCGGCGATCTGCAGCACGCTGTCGTCGGTGCCGTGGTAGATGGGCAGCTCCACGCCGATTTTGGAGATGGTGATGTAACCCATAATGCCCGTGCCGGTAATATCCAGCGTTTCGTTGTAGCCGGTAAGTTGATCCGGGCGGTAGAGAGCGTTTTCGTTGGCGGCCACCTGTGCGTTAAAGGCATCGGCGGCGTCAAAGTAGGCGCTGTAATCCGCATCGGTCATGTTGTCCACGTCCTGCGCGTAGCTTGCCACCGCGCGGGACTGGTTGCGCTGGTTGACGTAATCGCTGATGGTGGGGTATAACATCACGGATAGACCCACGAAAAAGACGAGGATCAATATAATGGTGCTTTTGTTCTTTTTCATGGGCTACTCCCTAACGTTATAGTTTCAGGATCAGAGCAGGGGGCCTTGCGGCCCCGCTCTGTGCAAGGGAAAAGGAGAGCTTAGCGGTTCTCCATGCGCTTTTTGGTAATGAGCAGGATGGCTGCTGCAACCATCAGGCCGCCGCCAACAACGTAGAAGATGGTGGTGCCGATGCCGCCGGTGCCGGGCAGGGTAGTGCCGCGGTTGTTCTCAATGGTAGTGGACAGAGAGCCTTCATCCGTTTTGGAAGTGAATTGAATAGCACCGGTTTCTGGATTGCCAGACAGGCTAGTCAGCTTAGGATCAGCAGCGAGGACATCATGGTCAGCAGTAACAGTAAAAATCTGATCATCAATAGTGTTATAGCCAGCAGGGGTAATAATTTCGATGATCTTATAGGTACCATCATCCAGACCGACCCATTCAAACGTGGTCTTTTTGTTATCTACAATGTTATATACACCATTAGATTCGGTAGCGTTGTTCAGTGCGACCAGATTCCAAATACCATTATGGTCCTTCTTATACAGGGCAAAAGCAGCACCCGGCAGTTTTTCTTTAGTAGCACCATCGATTTTGTTTGCAACGACCTTAAAGGTGAAAACAGTGACCTTGTCATGGGGAGTGGTGGTAGTGCCGTGGGTGTCATAAGGGTTGTTAGAGTATTCCAGATATGCCTCGTTGGGGTTGCCCTTGGAGCCAATCACAGCGCTCGTGTTCAGCTTAGACTCGTACTCAACAACGACCTTAGCATCAGCGGCAGCGCTATCGATTTTTTTCAGATCTTCAATCACAACATGGAAGGTGCAGTCATCGTCCAGACCGGTGGTGATAACTTTATACTGGTCAGAGGTCAGTTCAGTGTTGCCAACCTTAACCTTTACAGTGTTCTCCAAAAAGTCCAGACCAGCAGACTGTACATCGTGGAACACGAACTTGTAGGTCTTGTAGTCATCAAAGTTGCTTGCAATCTTGGCGGTCAGCTGGAAAGGAACCTTATCGCCGATATCATGGTCAGCGCTGTCCTGCCAGCTGGAGGTAGTGTCGTCAGTGGTGTCGTTGATATCCTTAACTTTCTTTTCCAGAGAGGGCGTGTCACCCTTCGGGGTAACATCAACATCCTGAACGACTTTCAGAATAAAGCTGGTGTAGGTTTCGTGCTCGCCTACGAGACTATTCTTGACCAGATAATAACCGGCAGACAGACCGGTGATCTTGCCAGCAGCGTAAGTGCCGGAAGGTGTAGCAAGGTAGCTGCTTACTTCCTCAGCAAAATCCTTGACGTTAGAGTTATTGAGGGCGGCAGCTTTGTCTTTAGCATCGCCGAAATGGGTCTGACCATCAGCGCTGACACCAGTACCCCACTTAATGTTGGACAGAACATTGCCCTCAAGATCACCGGAGAAGATCTGGTAGGCTTCATAAGAGCCAACGGGATTGTTGATGGTAATAGTGTAAGTAGTGTCAGCGGCAGCAGCACCAGCAGAAGCACCGGTGCCCTCTGCAAACGCCGGGATCGCCATGGCGCAAACCATAGCAACTGCCAGCAGCGCAGCCATGAGTTTCTTCATTGCTTTTTTCATGGAAAAAGCCCCTTTCTTTTTTTGCCCCTTGCCGCCCCCTGCATTTTGCACAGGGGGGCGGAGGGGGTGTGGTTTGTGTTCGGACTAATGCGTAAACTTTGCGCTGGGCGGGCGGGGTTTAAGCTCCGGGCGTCCGGCAGGGAAGTGCAGTTTAGTCATCTGCCCTCCCTTCGTGTCTGCGCTTGCGGTGGATAAAACTATATGCCAGCGCAGACAGCATCATTGTGCCGCCCACGGCTGTATACGGGAGTGTACCGGTGCCGCCGGTAGAGGGGAGTTCGTAGCCGGTGTTGTCCTTTTCCTTGTTGGTTACAACAATGGTACCGGTGCCTTTTACGTTGTTATTGGAGTAGCTTACATCGTAGGTCTGACCGGTGCTGGTTTCCTTTACATAGAAGTAGCAGCTAAGGTCATCGGTGGATACAGAATAGGTGGCTTTCCAATCGTTATCCTTAGTAAGCGTCAGAGTGGCTGCATGCTCACCTTCGCCAGTAGTGCCGGTGCGCTTGTAGAGCTCCACGGTGATGCTTGGCGGCAGCTTTGTATCGGCTCCGTCAATGGCGTTGCCGTACTTATCTTCCCAAAGCTTCTGGATAACAAGTTGGTTGCTTGTGTTCTTCACCGTAAGGGTAATGCTTTCACCCTTATAATAGAAGTTGATGCTGTTCTTATCGACCCCGGTCATGTCAGCGTGTTCGCCCACTGCTGTGTTATAGGCAGTATCCTTACTTGCCAGATCGGTAGTCCAGATAAAGTAGTGCGGGGTGGAGTCTACTGTATAGCCTTCGGGCGCTTTGGTCTCGGTCAGGCGGTAAAGGGTGTTGAAGGGACGCAGAACAGTACCGTCACCGGTGGAGGTGCTGCCGCTGTCCGAGAAGGAAAGATAGAAAGAACTGCCATCTTTTTTATTTGCGTCAATGATCTCGTGCAGCGTTTTGTATGTGCCAGTTGTAGCATCAAAGTATTCCAGCTTGAACTCTGCGCCATACAACGAGGCAGAGATGTTTTGACTATCGACCTTATGGATGGTCAAGCCAACGGTATCAGCGCCGCCGCCCAAAGCTTGCTTTTTAACCGGTGTATCTACCTCTTTGACTACATAGGTCTCAAGCTGTGCGGTGTTCTTCATCTCATATTCGGTATTGCTGGTGTTTTTGTACTTGTATTCCAGCAGATACGAATGTCCGTTTGGTACTTTTACGGTGAGAATATACCAATTCTGATCGCCGCCAGAATTGGTGGTCTCCTCGTAGTCTACATCGTAGGCACCGTTGGGGATCAGAGCACCCTTTGTTTTGGTTTGTGCATCGTAGGAATAAAGGTTGACCGAGGACTGAACCAGTGCTGCGGTGTTTTTCTTGCCGTCCTTCACAACCAGCGTATCTTTCAGGGTAATCTTTTCTGCATGACCGATCATTTTTCTGTCCGGGTTGATGACAACAGAATAATTGACCGTATTGGAACTCTGGTTATAATGGCCGGATTTTGTTGCGAGAATGGAATGGTGCTCCACATCGGTTTTGGTCTCAGACTTGCCTACACCCGTCCACTCAGCGGAGTTAGTGAAAGTCTTGGTTTCCGTATCAAGGTTCGAATCCCAGATGGTATCATCCACCTTGACTGCGAAGCGGATATAGAAAGCGTTGATTTGACTTACGTTTGGATAGTCGAGATACTGAAGCCTGTCTTTTAATTTAAAAGTAAGCGTATTTGTTGTATCATTCAAGGTGCATTCGAAAAGATCGCTGCTGCTCAGATCAACACTGTTTTGATATCCTCCTTCATTATAAGGGAATTGGAACCGAGCTGAAGTGTGGTGCTCCCAAATACCAGAGTCTACGCCGCGCGCAGCTACCAGATAAGCCGAACCGGGAACGTAGGTCACGTTGTCGGGCAGCACATCGGTGACGGTAATGGGGAATTTGACGGCGGTGTTGTGCGTGACCAGCTTAAGTTGGTAGTAGATGTAGGTCTCGCCATTCTTGCCATTACCGGAAGAGATTTTGGTATTTCCGGTTTTGTAGTCACCAGCTCCGTTGCGGTCGGGTTCTGTACCAGAGGACATCTTGATCAGTTCTAGGGTAGAGCTGCCCGGGATGGTGTACTCGTACTGACCGGAACTGCCACTGGACTCGTTCTTGAAGTAAATGGTCTGCCCTGCGCCCAGCCCGGTGGAATCGCCTAGCGTGGTGTAGCTTGTGATCTCAACGGATTCTACCGGATTGCTGTTGTCAAAGCTCTCCTTATGGAACACCAACTTGAAGGACTTGATCTTCGACTGTTCGAGATTAGCCGGTACAGTTTTGGTGGTGGGATCTGCGGTTTTTAGCGTATAGACTTTGGTATTTGTATCAACATTTCTGCCGGTATAGTACCGTACCTCAAGCCGCAGACCCTTGCTTGTGAGTTGGTCATAATTGATTCTGGTGCCATCTTTAAGCGTGACAACAAGGTTCTTTATGATCTCAGCCTGCAAGTCTTTCAGGATAGCGTAGTGATCGTTGTTTTCATTCTTGCCAGAGGAAACCCAAGGATCATTGATGTAGTCTTTGATCTCAAGGCGGTTATCCCTCACGCCGTCTTTTTCACCCCAAACGATGGGAGGAGTGACTTTCAAGCTCCAAAGCAGGGTGAAAACCTTGTTGTTTGCCTTATCCTCTGTAAGTTTGGTGTCTGCCGTTGCCTTCTTTTCGGTGGTCTGACCACGGTCGTTGTAAGAGGCATCGCCGGAAGCCTCCCACTTCTTTTTGCCGTTCAGCTCCAAATAAGCGTTGTTGGTGACTTTATCGCCGATTTGGAAGTTCGCAGGAGCAGTGGTCGTATAGGTAACAGTGTAGCTGAAAGCCGGGTTTTTATACTGCTCACCCGAGAAGGTGTAGGAGAAGGAGCCGTTCCCCTTGTCAGGGAAATCGTTGGTTTCGTATTGCCCATCGACCTTGAAATAACCGGTCATCTTGCAGCCGCTCGGCAGGGTATCCTTGAGCACATAGCCGTCCATGGATACACCGTTGGGGATAATGGTGACAGTCCATCTGATCTCATTCTTTTCAGGATCGTAGCTGCCGCTCTTGTTCAGCTCGTCATGGAAATAGACTTTGCCATCTTGCTTCTTATCATTTGCAAGGACACAGTTGACCAAGTCAACGGCGTTCGGGCCGATATGATCCACGACTACATCGTACTCAAGAACATAGCGCTGGTTTTCTTCCAGTGCGGGCAGACCCTTACCGTTCATGTCGGTGATCTTGATGCCGGGGTTACCATCAGCAATGCCCTTGTCTGTCAGGCCGCTGCTGGTAACTTTGGTCACCTTGAAATCAACATTTTCTTTAAGCTCTTTAAGAACTGTATCGGTTTTGCGGTCTTTTTTAGTGATCGTAATCTTCTCATAAGTGGCAGTATTGGCAAAGCTGCTGTTTTCCGTTAGCTTCATATAGTCGCTCAGGTCAATGGCCTTGCCGCTGCCGTACTTAGAAATCGCCTGTACGACATAATGTAGCTTATACTTGCCATCCTCTGTCCGTCCGGTGATTGTGCCTTCCTTACTAAGATCGAGATTTGTTTTTTTCTCGATCTTGATCGTTGTACCGCCGCCGGGGAAGGTGATCCCCTCATTGGTCTGAACCTTGTCGCTGTCTACCTTACACTCCACAAAGAAATGGCCGCTGGTTTGATGACCGTGAAGGTCGCTATTAAAGTCAAGAGCAACATCACCATTTTTGGTAATGGAAAGCGTACCGATTATATTACCATCTTTATCCTCAAGATCAGCAGTGCCATCCTCAGACAGCTTAAATCCATCGGGCAGCTTGTAGGTCAGCGTCGTGGTACCTTCAGGCAGGTTATCGGGGATGGTAAAGTTGTAGGTAAGGCCAACAGAGCCGCCATCCTTGACAGTCAGGTCAAGATCCTGGAATTGGCTGTTATCCTTTACCTTATACTGCGTGCCGTCAATCTTAACTGTGATGTCTGTGATCCAGTTATCGTCCAGCGGGGTAGTAAGACCCGCCGCCGCAAGCATCATAGGTGCCCGCAGTGCGCCGTCAACGGCAGAGGAGAGCATCTCGTCCGCGTACTGGGCGGCGGCAACACTCACCATGCCCAGTACCTCGGCGTTGGAAAGGGTGACCTCAGCCACCTTGCCGTCCACATCGCCGGAGATAACGGTCAGCGTGTCAGCGTCGCTGTCCACACTGCTCACGATGCCCACGGTCTCCACGGGCTGAGTGTCAGTCACGGTAGTGGTCTGCGGCTCGGCAGCGGGGAAACCCACGCTGGGCGCAGCGGTGTCGGGGATATCGGGGAGATCAGGGGTGTCGAGGGTGGTCATGTCCTCGGCGGCAGGGGCGGTATCCAGCGCAGCAGCGCCGGATTCCTCGAGTTCTGCGCCGTTCTCGCCCTCGGCGTCCGTGCTGAACAGGTCGTCCAGACCGTCCGCTGCACCGTCGGCGCTGCTGTCCACAGCCACGGTGCGGGTGACGTACTTATTATAAATAACGATGTCGCCCACATCGGCGGCGCTGCCGTCCTCGCCGTCCAGCAGCCAGTCCATGTCGCTCATGGAGCTGCGCAGGGCAAGCACACTGGCCTCCTGCGGGATAGCGCTCTGGGGGATACCGGCGTACTTCAGGCAGTAAGAGAGGAACATCACGTCCCACTCGCCGTAGGGGTTGCCGTAGGACTGACCGTAGCGGGAGTAGTAGCGCAGGGTCACGCCGTCCGCGGGGTCGATCTCAAAGTTTTTCTCGCTCTGCTCGTAGCCCAGCTGGGTCTGCGCCACGCTGACCAGATCCTCGGCCCAGTTGCCGGTCATCACGGCCTCGGCGTTGGCGGCCTGCCACTCCTCGGGGGTCTCAAGGTCGGCGGAGGTGTCGCTCAGGCAGGCAACGGTGTGGTGGTGCTCCGGCAGGGGGCAGGTGAGCACTTCCTCGTAGCAGGCATCGGTATGGTGGTGGTAGATGGGCTCCACGGTGTCCACCATCGGTGCCAGCGCCACGGGCTCGGCCACAGCCATCGCTGCCAGTGCGGCGCTCTGGGTGGGCTCCACCACCTGCTCCACAAGCTCGCCCTCCTCTAAGCCGCAGGTCAGCTCGTACTCGGTGGTATAGCAGCTTTCGTCGTGGGTATGCTCAAATTTGTCGCAGATCAGGCTGCCGTCCTCAGGGTCGAAGCAGTCGTCATCGTGGACGTGCTCTTCCTCCATGCAGGTCAGGGTCTGCACCTCGGTGTAGCAGTCCTCGGTGTGCTCGTGGGGCACAAACTCGATCTGCGGCTCCAGCGACAGCGGCGCGGGCTCTTCTTCAATGGTGGGCTGACTGGTCGCAGCAGCGGCGGCCACCTCGTCCGCATTTTCAAGCTCGCCTTCCTCGTAACCGCAGGTGAGCACCTTGGTGTAGCAATCCGCCGTGTGGGTGTGCTCCTCCTCGCCGCACTGGTACTGCGCGGTCATCGAGATGCCCACGCCATGCAGCTGCCAGTTCACGAACAGGGTGGTGATCATGGCAAGTGCCAGCACAAATGCGGTGTAGCGCCGCAGGGTGTGCCGGTTCTCGCGGAACCGCTCCATGTACGTTTTAAGAATGTCGTTCATAACGGAATACCTCCTCCCGGGGTCAATGGATCAACGAGAAGCTGGACAAGGGCCATATCCTCAGGAAAACCCTGCCAACGATCTGGCTTTTTTCAACGCAGCCTATCACGCTGCTGCGGCTGTCGATGGAGGTGGAGCGGTGGTCGCCCAGCACGAAGTAGCGGTTTTCCGGCACCTGATAGGGGAACCGGATGTCGCATTCGCCCACGGTCAGCGCGTCCACATAGGGTTCATCCAGTGCCACGCCGTTTACCGAGACCACGCCGTTCACGTCCATATCGATCACATCACCGGGCTGCCCGATGATGCGCTTGAGCAGCAGCTTGTTCTGCCAGTAAAACCCGCATAACTCACCGTTTTCAATGTGGTTGGATTTTACCAGCAGGATAATGTCCTTGTCATTCAACGTAGGGTTCATGCTGTCGCCAGAAACCTGAAGCACCGGCAAAAACAGCGTAGCCAGCAGCACGGCTACTGCGGCCACCACCACCAGAATATAGATCGTACTGCGCAGCACCCGCTGGTAGCGGCTCTGGTACGCAAGACGCTCACGTTCTGCGGCCACTTCCTCGGTGGAAGGGATGGAAGCGAACCGGATATCGCGTTTTTTCATGTTTCCTCCGAAGGCAGGCCGTCTGTGCTGCGATACTGGTCCAGCAGCTCGTTGGCCTTGTGGTCAAATGCCTGCCAGCGCTGCTGCACCTCCTGCTCGGCGCGCTCTACCATGGCCTTGCAGTCGGCCTCGGTCTGGGTGCGCTTTTGCGCGGCGGCGGCGGTCATGGCGTCGCATTCCTGCTGCGCCTGCGCTTTCAGACCGTCAGCGTCTGCCTGTGCCTGTTCCAGAATGCGTTTAGCCTCGCTGCGTGCCTGCGAAAGGGTGTTGGCAGCGGTGGCGTTGGTGTCCGCAACGCTGGCCTGTACCGAATGCAGATAGTCATCGGCGGCGGCCTGTGCGGCAGCGAACACGTTGTTCAGCTCCAGCGCGGCCTGCGCGATGGAACCAGCGCTTTCCAGCCGGAGCTGCCGGTCCTGCAGCTGCGCGGTGAGCGCGGCATTCTGTGCCTTGAGCTGGTCCTCGCTCTGTTTCAGCGCATAGATGATCTCTATTAGTTCAGCGCGGTGCATCCGCCGCAGTTCACGATCTGCCATTTGCGTACAAACTCCCGAATGTAAAGATAACGAAATTTCTTTCGAAAATACCGAAAAAACTTAAAGAAAATGCCTGAAAAATCGCTTGTCTCCACGCGATTTGCGTGGCTGGAGAGACCTTTTATAAACTATCTTATTTTAGCACACTCCCTGTAACAACAATACAACAAATCGGAAACAAAATCAAGAGATAAAGCCGAAAAAATATCGCAAATTTTTTTATTTTATATGTAAAACACCCAAAAAGAAGGTAATATACCACAGAATTGTTAAAATTTTCCTTCATAATTCTGGGGTGCGAAGTTCTGCGCAGTAATGCACTGAATCGGTGCGCCTACGAAAAACGGGAGCCGCACTTTTTCGAAAAAAGCGCGGCTCCCGTATCCAAACTTTGGGGGTGATCCTTTTACTTGCCGAAGCTGCCCAGCAGGCTGTTCAGCGATACAAAGGACTGGTAAATGACGTTGACGTTGTTGATGATGGAGCTTGCACCGGAGAAGATGCGGGCGATGTAGTTGAACACCTTACCAACGTCCAGGAAGGCCTGATAAGCGTTGCTGGCGCCGCCGTCCAGATAGGTCATCTCCTCGGCTTCGATAGCGGAATAGCTGGCGGGCATTTTCATGGTAGAAGTAGTCATGGTAAGATCCCTTTCTTCAATGGTATCATTGCGTTTACAGCAGTGTTCAGAACATGGTGGCGACCAGCAGAGTAGTAAGCAGGGCACCGGCCACAAGGGCAGGCCCTACATACTTTTGCCACTGTCCAGTGGCAGACGGGGTGGTGGGCTGCGGCACAGTAGAGGTACCGACCTTGGCAGTCCAGTGGGCGTAGATGGTGGCATCGGAGGTGAACACGGTGGAGGTGGTCACCTTGCTGCCGCCCACCGGCTCGGTGTACCAGCCGTCAAAGGTGTAGCCCGTCATGGTAGGCTGCTCAGGCGTGCTCTCCAGTTTGCCGGACAGGTTCGTGTAGGTGACCACGGTAGAGCAGATGCCGCCTTGGGCATCCATACCAATGGCGTACACGTTCTCTTCCTTTTTGCTCCCTGAAGTTTTGTCGGCAGCAAATGCAGCCGGCAGTGCGCAGCACAGCAGCGTGAACAGGCAAAGCCCGACCACCAGCGTTTTCAGGAATTTTTTCATGAGATCCCTCGCTTTCCTTCACAAAGATGGAGACACTGCCTCGCCCGGGTGCAGCCCGGACGCAGGAGAAGTTTCTTCAACTTATTTTTATCACATCCAGTGTACCAGAACCGCAACAAAAAATACAGTCTTTTGAGAAAATAATAAGAAAAATCAAGAAAAAAATAAATTTCACCTTTGCAAGATAAAATTTATGCCCGTGTAGACTGCGCTTTTTGAAAAACGCATCCCGCAAAACTTACCTTTCGTAAAAACATGGCAGGATATGGAAAAAGCAAAACCTTTGCCGCAAAGCCAAAAAACGACTCGAACCGCCGCAAATGCAGCAGGCAGCGCACAGAAAAACGCGGCACACCTCTTGTGGAACAGCGGAAAATATGTTATACTATCTTGCATGATGCGCCATCGCCAAGCGGTAAGGCAGGGGACTTTGACTCCCCCATCGTAGGTTCGACTCCTGCTGGCGCAACCAGAAAAAGGTCGTTGTACAGGAGACTGTGCAGCGACCTTTTTATTATTTGCCCTCTGGCAGCTTGAAGTAGACGCGGTATTCGTCCGAGTAGACCTTGCTGCCCATGCGGCTCACGCCGCCGTACAGGTGGGTACGCATCAGCGGCTCAATGGCGTCCAGATCCTTCTCCCGCAGAATACGCAGCATCTCGGCGTGCTCGCTGACAACGCTGGACACGTTGCGCGCGCCTACGATGTCCAGACGGATAAAGCGGGAATAGTCTGCCTGCGGGCGGGTCATCTGCTCCCAAAGGTACTCCTTGCTGGTCTTGCGGAACCAGTACTCGTGCATGGCAAGGTCGCAGCTGAGGAAGTGGTTGAAATCAAAGTTTTGCGGGTCGCTGCGCCCCGCAGCGGCCTCCAGCAGCACATTATAAAGGTGTTCTACCGCAAGGATCTCCATGGGCGAGCAGCTCTGCACAAAATCCCGGAACACCATGCCCTCCACCGCAACACGTTGGAAGATGAGCTGATCCACCACGCCGATGTCGATGGCAGTGACGATGGTGCCCTTGCAGGGGATGATCTGCACAAAGCGGTTCTGCTCCAGCCGCTGCAAAACGCTGCGGATGGGGGTGCGCGAAACACCGAACCGCTTGCACAGTTGGTTCTCGCTCAGCGCTTCCCCGGGCAGAATCTTCAACGTGCAGATCTCGTCCTCGAGAATATGATAGAGCTCATCCGTGTGCTGTAATGTAGCCATAGTCGTTCTCCATTTATCCGGTAAATATGATCTTACTATCATTGTACCGTTCCGACAGCGGAATGTCAATGCTGGAACGGAACTTTATTTGAGCACTTGTATACAAGCATTTGCGTGCACACACAGAGTTGCTCCTGAATCGAAAAAACGGATATACCGCTTTGCAATGCGGGAAAAGTGCTGATAAAATGCCGCAATCAAGCGGCTGTTGTATCAAATGCATAAAGAAAACAGAGAATAACTGTCAAATATTACAATAGAAAAGCACGGCACTGACTGTTGCGGCAACACTGCGGGTTGAAATATTGTATACAGGATTTTGCTGAAAAAGCTGAAAGGACAAATACCCCACAGATACCGGATCGTCTCCGGCAGATGCGGCAGGGCATGTGCCTTTTTGCGTGCATGCTTGCTTTGCTGCCCGAAAGGCGGTAAACTGGAGGTAAACAAAAACGCCCGAAAAGGAGAAATGACATGGCATATACAAAGGCGGAGCTCAAGCGCGACCTTGCTGCGATGGGGCTGACAGGGAACGAGACTATTCTGATCCATTCCTCCATGAAGTCCATCGGCCCGGTGGAGGGCGGCGCAGACACGGTTCTGGACGCATGGATGGAGTTTTTTGCGGAGGGCTTGCTGCTGCTGCCCACCCACACATGGCGGTTCATCAACGAGGAAAACCGGGTGTTTGATGTACGCCGCAGCCCCTGCTGCGTGGGCATTCTGCCGGAGCTGTTCCGGCAGCGCCCCGGCGTGGTGCGCTCGCTGCACCCCACCCACAGCATGGCGGCTTACGGCAAGGGAGCGGCTGCGTATCTGGAAGGAGAGTTGGACGCAAACACCCCCTGCACCCCCGGCGGCTGCTACGACCGCCTGCGGGCAGCCCACGGCAAGGTGCTGCTGCTGGGGGTCACCCACGCCCGCAACACCTTTATCCATAGCGTGGAGGAGGTACTGAACGTGCCGAACCGCCTGACCGACAAGCCCATGCAGATGACCGTGGTGGACGAAGCCGGGGCGCAGCACAACGTCTATATGCGCCGTCACTACAACGCGCAGCAGCCGCATATCTCGGAGGATTTCGTCAAGCTGGAGCAGGCGTATCTGGACTGCGGTGCAGCCCGGAACACGAAATTTGGTGATGCAAGCTGCATTTTGTGCGATGCCGAGGGGCTTTTCCGGGTCACCCGCCACGTTCTTGCCCCGAACCCCGAAGCCTTTGTCACCGAGCCGGTCATCCCGCCGGAGCGCTGGCAGGGAAAATTTTTATAAATCAATGCCGGGTAGCTTGCAGGCTGCCCGGCATTGATTTTTCATGGGGAGTTCTGCGGTTCTGCTCGGCATTTTTTACTTTTCGCTTAGCAGAAGCGGATACGGTACTCCCGGGGGGTGCAGTGCTTGATCTCCCGGAAGGTCTTGATAAAGTAGCTGGCGTCGGAAAAACCGCATTCCAGCCCCACCTCGCCGGTCTTGAGCCGGGTGGAGCGCAGCAGCTCGGCGGCTTTTTCCACCCGGAACTGCTTGACGTACTGGATGGGCGTGATGCCCAGAAACTGCCGGAAGCTGCGCAGACAGGCGCTTTCGCTCAGGGCAACGCACCCGGCCAGTTTTTCCACGGTCAGTTCCTCGGTGTAGTGCTCCTCTACATAGCGCAGCATCTGTTTCATCCGCTCCGAGGCAATCTGCTCCTGCTCCGATACCTTTACCTTGCCGCTGACGCATTGGGTAATGAGCAGCCGCAGCGCGGCGGTAAGGTGGTAGCGCACCCGGTTCTCGTAGTCGAAAGGCTCGTCCGCCACGCCCTTCCACGCCTCCCGCAGGCAGAGCAGCACCTGCCGCTGCCATGGCACGGCCTCATCCAGCAAAAAGAAGGGCGGTGTGCCGGGCTGCAAAAGCGGGCGGATGAGCTTTTGCCAGAATACGGTGTCCATGCCGCCGACCAACCGTGGCTGGAACACGCCGGAGTGCAGCAACGCCCTGTCCTCGGTAGGCTCTACCGCGTGCAGCGCACCGGAGTTGACAAACACGCCCTGCCCGGTCTGCAAGGTCAGTCGGGTCTTGTTCACATCCACATGAATGGGCCCCAACGCCGTCAGAATGAACTCAAATTCCTCGTGCCAGTGCCACGCCACCGAAAAACAGGAAAGATCCTCGGCGTAGCAGGCGATAGGGAACAGCGGGCTGCCGTGCTGGGTCTGCTCCCGCCCGGCGGCATCGGCCACCACGGCGGTGGCGCTGGTCAGCCCTACCCGGCCGCTGGTATAAGAGGCACAGCTTGTCTGATATGCCATATTCACCAATTCCTTTCCGCAATACTTTGAATGTTTTTTGTCAATGCCGGTTTTGTTGCATATACTATGCGGTTCTGTTCTATTATTTGCGATTGTTTTGTGGTATTATCCTATCAGAGCTTCCAAGCTCAGTATAGCACCAAGGCAGCCGGGACGCAAGCTGTGCAAGCGTTTCCACTGCCGGGCAAAACCGCTATTCTCCCGCCGCCTGTCCAAAGAGGACTGGACGGCAAGTGTAACATAAACCATTTCATCAAGGAGGTATTCCTATGCTTCGGATCGAGTATTTTGATAAGGAACGTTTCATGCGCCAGCTTTCTGCCAGCCACGGCAGCGTGCTGCTGCATCTGGACAACGGCAAGACCTGCGACCTGAAAAAGGACGCTACCGCATGCTCCATGCTGCAGATGATGGACACTGCCCCCAAGAAGGGCTTTGACCTCACCGTGACCGACCCCGCCGACGTGACCGGCTTCCTGCGCTATATGCTGGAGGCAGGCCGCACCGAGCGCGTGGCCGGCTGAGTAATGCCAATCTCTTATTCCCATAAGTGTCACAGCAATGCAAAACGCCCGCTCCGGTCATGCCGGGGCGGGCGTTTTGCTCATTTTACCGGAAGGCTTGCACAGGCGGGCAGTCTGTGGTAAGCTGAAAGCAGAAAAAACAAGATGGAGGGAACGACTATGAACCTGAAGGAAGCATTCCGCTACCAGAACAAGCTCCAGTCTCTGCTGGATGAGGCGCAGGGCATTCTGGATTGCGATGCCAACGTGACCAAGGTGGCCAACACCTATCTGCGCCATAAGGTGATGCCCGAGGCCGAGGATGAGACCGTTATGGACGTGGCACAGACCGAATATGCGGAGCAGATCACCGACATTGCCCGGTTCATGCTCTATCTGCTGGAGGAGAAGAGCCGCCTGTTTGCCGCCATCCGCAAGGCAAAGGATGCGCTGGACATGGATATGGACAGCGAGGTCAGCCTGAATGCCGCGCGGCAGAGCATTGCCCGCACCTTCAAACGGATGAACGACCTGCGCAGTTCTGAGCAGCTGCTCTCCGGCGGGGGCACCGGCTACCGCTTCAACGCCGAGGGCAACCAGATCTCCTACTGCTGCGATGTAAAGCGGGTGACCACCATCAACTACGACCGCAAGGTCATCCATGCGGCGCTGAGCAAGCTGAACCGGCAGGCAGACGAAACCTCCAACCGGCTGGACCTCTGCCTTGTGACCTCCAAGGTGGACTACACTGTCCCCTTTGATGTAAATGCCAGCTTTGCCGAAGCCTTTGAGATCTATCTGGAAAACGCCAAAAACTAAATAAACGCTCCACCGGCTATTTTGGGTGCGGCAAGCGCCGGGTGCACAGCTGCCGGTTCAGGTGCAGATGAACTATAACGCTGCACATTTCCGCAAGGAAGTTTTGGTACGGCTCACCTTACGAGCCAGCTATTATGAAAAAATCTTGCGTTCGGCTTTTCCGCCACCGCCAGACGCTTTTTCGCCGAAACCGTCCCTTGCTCCTTCCCACATTCCTGCTTTTGCGCTTACGTCTCCATGGGCAGGCAGGCAAGCCACCCTTCATGAATTTGCCCCGCAGACTGCTGCGGGCACATGCTTTCTGCGTGCCGGGTGGGCGCTCTGCGCCCCTTTGCACGCGGAGTAAAATGACAGCTGCCCCTGCGCTTGCCGTATCCAAAATAGCCGGTGGGAAAGGCCTCAAATGATAAAACGGGGACTTGTGGTTGGTGTTAAAGGCTTCCCCCGGACGGGGGAAGCCTTTAACACCATTCTGTATTCAATAAAAAAATCATCTGACACCGGAGGTGTGCTCTATGAAAAAATGCAGCCTGTTTTATCTCAGCGGACTGTTGTTTTTTCTTGCTGCGGTGCTGAATCTTGTTACCGGCGAGAATCACTCTACGGCGGTGGTATGGCTCTGCCTTGGCTCCAGCTATTTGTGTCTGGGGTATTCGCAGCAGAAAAAATAAAGCATTCCTGCAGCCCCGGCGGTGGAAAAATCTGGCCGGGGCTGCAATTCTTTGCGGGGCTCGTTCGTATTCCAGACAGAACAACGAAATTTCGACAAAGACGAGGTACGAGTATGCCAACAAAAGTTATCAAACCAGCTGCCGCGACCCGCTTTGACCTGAGCGCAGCGGCTCTTCATATCCTTGCTATGGCGCTGATGCTGATGGATCACCTGTGGGCGACGTTGCTGCCGGCACAGGAATGGCTGACCTGTGCGGGACGTGTGGCCTTTCCCATCTTTGCCTTTATGGCGGTGGAGGGCTATTTCCACACCCACGACCTGAAAAAATACACTCTGCGGCTGCTGCTGTTTGCCCTGCTTTCGGAAGTGCCCTTCGATTTGATGTACGGCGGTACATGGTTCTACCCGGTGCACCAGAACGTCATCTGGACGCTGCTGCTGGGCATTCTGGGCATCCATCTGATGGAAACGGTGCACAAAAAGCAGAAAACATGGGCGTATCTGCTGGTATCCGCCCTTGTGGTGGTGGCGGGCGCGGTGCTGGGCACGCTGGGCATGGTGGACTACTACGGTGCCGGTGTGCTGACTGTGTTCATCTTCTACTTTTTTCACGGGCACGGGCGCAAGTGGTGGTGCCTGCTGGGGCAGCTGGCTGCGCTGTACTGGGTCAACGTGGAGCTGCTGGGCGGGCTTATGTATCCAATCCAGCTCTTCGGCATGGACTTTGAGCTTTGCCAGCAGGGGCTGGCGCTGCTGGCATTGGTGCCCATCTGGCTGTACCGCGGGCGGCAGGGCTACCACAGCAAGCCCTTCCAGTATGCCTGCTACGCCTTTTACCCCGTGCACATGCTGCTGCTGGTTCTGGTGCTGAATTTCGTGAACCGGTAAGGAAAACAGAACGATCCAAAGGCACTTTTACGCGTGGGGCGTAGAGGGGGATTCCCGCTCGAAATAGCCAAAGCGCACGTGGAAACCATTCAAAATATCCCGTCGGTACAAGGCCGCCGCACAAACTCTATGCGGCGGCTTTTTTGCGGGGAAAAAAGACACTTGTTCACAAAAAGTTCAGCCTTTTGAGCAAAAAATACTATTTTTTTCGTGTAAAATAGACAACATGGATTGAATGCCGCCCGCGATTGGATTATAATAATAGTGTATGCAAAAACGCATTTACTGCATTTTTTATAGCGAATGCTGCTTAAAAACAGCGTAGCTGCGCAATGCGGGCTGCTGAAAAGAGAAAGCTGCCGTTGCGGGTCTTTGCTGCAAACGGCTGTTTGCCATGGCAGCCGGGGCGTTATGCTCCGGTTATTTGTCCTTAGGAGGGAAAACAAGGTGAGAGTAGGTCTTGACATCGGCAGTACCACCATCAAGTGTGTGGTGCTGGGCGAGCATGATGAACTGCTGTATTCTACATACGAACGACACTATAGTCATATTCTGGAAAAGGCGCAGGAACTGCTGCGGCGCATTGATGCCGAGCAGCTGCATGGCAGCAAGGCGCTGCTCAGCATCTCCGGTTCTGCCGGCATGGGCTTAGCGGATAGCTGCGGTGTGCCCTTTGTGCAGGAGGTGTTCTCCACCCGCGTGGCGGTCAAGCGCTTTATGCCAAAGACCGACTGCGTCATTGAACTGGGCGGCGAGGATGCCAAGATCCTGTTTTTGACCAACGGTACCGAGGTGCGCATGAACGGCAGCTGTGCCGGCGGCACCGGTGCCTTCATCGACCAGATGGCCACCCTGCTGAAGATGAGCGCCGAGGAAATGAACAAGGCTGCCGAGCAGGCGCAGCGCACCTATACCATCGCTTCCCGCTGCGGCGTGTTTGCCAAAAGCGATGTGCAGCCCCTGATCAATCAGGGTGCCCGCACCGAGGATATCGCCGCCAGCATCTATAAGGCCGTGGTCAACCAGACCATCGCCGGTCTGGCACAGGGACGCCCCATCAAGGGCAATATCCTTTATCTGGGCGGCCCGCTCACCTTCAGCACCGTGCTGCGCAAAAGCTTTGACGCGGCGCTGAACGTGACCGGCACCTGCCCGGAAAACAGCCTGCTGTATGTGGCGCTGGGCGCTGCCCTGTACGCCGATAAGGAATTTGAGCTCACTGAGGTGGCCGCTGCGCTGGACAAGTACGCCGCTACCGCTACCTATGCCAGCGAGCCGCCGCTGTTCGCCAGCAAGGAGGAGTACGAGGCTTTCCATGCACGGCATATGTCCCACAGCGTGCCCCGCGTGGCCTTTGGCGTCCACTGCGGGCCGGTGCATATCGGCATCGACTCCGGTTCTACCACTGTCAAGCTGGTGGTGGTGGACGAAAAGAGCCAGATCCTGTACACCAACTATCAGCCCAACCTCGGCAACCCGCTGCCCCTCATCCGGGAGCAGCTGCTCAAGATCTATAAGGAGCACCCGGGACTGCAGGTGGCCAGCGTTACCACCACCGGCTACGGCGAGGAGCTGGTAAAGAATGCCTTCCGCTGCGATTACGGCCTGGTGGAAACGGTGGCGCATTTTACCGCTGCCAAGTACTTTATGCCGGACGTGGACTTCATCATTGATATCGGCGGGCAGGACATGAAGTGCTTCAAGATCGAGGATGGCGCCATCAGCAACATCTTCCTGAACGAGGCCTGCTCCTCCGGCTGCGGCAGCTTTTTACAGACCTTTGCGCAGGCGCTGGGCTATGACGTCAAGGAGTTTGCCGCACTGGGGCTGTTCGCAGACCGCCCGGTGGACTTGGGCAGCCGCTGCACCGTGTTCATGAACAGCTCGGTCAAGCAGGCACAAAAGGACGGTGCCAGCATCGAGAATATCTCCGCAGGCCTGTCCATCAGCGTGGTCAAGAATGCGCTGTACAAGGTGATCCGCGCCTCCAGCCCGGAAGAGCTGGGCCGCAAGATCGTGGTGCAGGGCGGTACCTTTTATAATGAAGCGGTACTCCGCGCCTTTGAAAAGGAGATGGGCGTGGAGGTCATCCGGCCGGACATTGCCGGTCTGATGGGTGCTTACGGCGCTGCCTTGTACGGCCTGCGCCAGAGCCACAAAAACAACCAGACTACCTCTGCCATGATGAACGAGCAGGAGCTGGAAAAGTTTGCACAGCAGGTGGTCAGCGTCAAGTGCGGCGGCTGCGGCAACCATTGCCAGCTGACCGTCAACACCTTTGCCGATGGCCGCAAGTTCATCTCCGGCAACCGCTGCGACAAGCCTGTTACTGGCAAGAGCGAGGATAACAGCCTGAACCTGTACGCCTACAAGCAGCAGCTGCTGGCAGGCTACAAGCCTGTGCCCGGCAAGCGCGGCTCCATTGGCATTCCGCTGTGTCTGGGCTTCTACGAGCTACTGCCCTTCTGGTACGCCTTCTGGACGAGCCTTGGCTTTGCGGTGCACACCAGCCCGGTGTCCACCCGCGGGCTGTATCTGGCCGGACAGGCTACCATCCCCAGCGATACCGCCTGCTTCCCGGCAAAGTTGAGCCACGGCCATATCAAGGCGCTGAGCCAGATGCAGCTGGACGCCATCTTCTACCCCTGCCTGACCTACAATGTGGACGAGGGCTTGGGCGACAACCACTATAACTGCCCGGTGGTGGCCTACTACCCGGAGGTCCTGGCAGGAAACTGCCCGGAACTGGAGGGCAAAAAGTTCATCTATGATTATGTGGGCATCCACCGCCCCAAGGACTTTGTGCACAAGATGGCAAAACAGGTGCTGCCCAAGTACTTTGGCGGCATCTCTGAAAAAGAGGTGCAGGCCGCAGCCGACGCCGCCTACGCGGAGTATGAGGCACACATGGCAAAGATCCGGGTAAAGGGCAGCGAGATCATCGACGAGGCGCGCCGTCAGGGCAAGCGCATCATCGTGCTGGCAGGCCGTCCCTACCATGTGGACCCGGAGGTCAACCACGGCATCGACCACCTGATCACCCGCCACGGGGCTGCGGTGGTCACCGAGGACAGCATCTCCAACCGGGTGCAGAAGTTCCCCACCAGCGTGCTGAACCAGTGGACCTACCACAGCCGCCTGTATGCCGCCGCCAAATACTGCACCACCCAGAAGGATATGGATCTGGTGCAGCTGGTGTCCTTCGGCTGCGGCGTGGATGCCATTACCACCGACGAGACCCGCGAGATTTTGCAGCGGGGCAACAAGCTGTATACCCAGCTGAAGATCGACGAGATCACGAACCTTGGTGCCGTGAACATCCGTCTGCGCAGCCTGTTTGCCGCACTGGACGAGCGGGACGAGGTCGCCGCAGAAAAGGCAGAGTAAAAGAAACCTTGAGATAGGCTGAAAGGTTTCCCCCGGCGGGGGAAGTCTTTGCGGGGACTATCTTGTTTAGAGTAACATAGGAGGAACCTATGGAATATCATTATCCCAAATTTACCCCGGAGATGAAAAAGACCCACACCATCCTTATCCCCAACATGGCCGTGACCCAGTTCCGGCTCATGGAGTACGCACTGCGCTGTGAGGGCTATAAGTGTGAGCTGCTGGGCAACTGCGGCAGCGCTGTGGCGCAGCTGGGGCTGAAGTATGTCCACAACGATACCTGCTACCCGGCGCTGCTGGTCATCGGCCAGTTTCTGGACGCGCTGAACAGCGGCAAGTATGATCTGGAGCACACTGCCTTGTTGATCACCCAGACTGGCGGCGGCTGTCGCGCCTCCAATTACATCCATCTGCTGCGCAAGGCGCTGGTCAAGGCCGGTTACCCGCAGATCCCGGTGGCAAGCCTGAACTTTTCCGGTCTGGAAAAGGACAGCGGCTTCCAGATGACCCTCCCGCTGGCACGCAAGTGCATCGCCTGCATCTTCTACGGCGATATGCTGTGTGCGCTGCGCAATCAGGTGGCTCCCTACGAGAACGAAAAGGGCGCTGCTGACCGCATGGTGGATCGCTGGATCGCCCGTCTTGGCCGTGCACTGCTGGCAGGCAAGGGCTTTACTTCCCGGGAAATGAAGCACACCTTCCCGCTCATCGCAAAGGACTTTGCCGCCATCCCGGTCACCCGGGTGCCCAAGGTCAAGGTGGGCGTTGTGGGCGAGATCTACGTCAAATACAGCCCGCTGGGCAACAACGACCTGCAAAAGTTTTTGGAAAGTCAAGACTGCGAGGTGAACTTCCCCGGTCTGATGGGCTTTGTGCAGTACTGCGCTTTCAACATGGGCGAGGATCATGTGCTTTACGGCGGCAAGCTGGCTGTAAAGGTGGGCACTGACCAGTTCCTCAACTGGCTGGACAGCGTGGAGCGTGTCATGCTCAAGGCAGAGACAGACGCCGGGTTCTATGCGCCGGGCCCCTTCAAGGAGCTGGTGGAAAAGCCCAAGGGGGTCATCTCGCTGGGTGCAAAAATGGGCGAGGGCTGGTTGCTGACCGCCGAGATGATCGAGCTGGTGCAGGGCGGTTACGGCAACATCGTGTGTGCGCAGCCCTTTGGCTGCCTGCCCAACCATATCGTGGGCAAGGGCATGGTGAACAAGATCCGTGCGCTGTACCCCAGCGCCAACATCACCCCCATTGACTACGACCCCAGCGCCACCCGGGTCAATCAGGAAAACCGCATCAAGCTGATGCTGGCGGTGGCAAAGGAGCGCCTGAACGCCCCCGCAGAAGCCCAGCCGCTTACGGCAGAGCAGCTCGCAGGCGGCGCCCCTCAGGTCGGCGCTACCGTGTAACAAAAGCAAATACGATAAAAACAGGGGAGCCGCTGCACGGCATTTTTACGCAGCAGCTCCCTTTTTGCAGGAAAGGAACCCCTATGGAAAAGCCCGCAGCTGCCTGTTATCATCTGCCCGGCCTGTTCGAGTTTTACGAGCTGTACCGCCGTTTTTTGCCGCTGTACCGGGAGCACCGGGAATATTTTTACGACTGGTGCGCCATCGGCTCTATCTACGGCGCCCCGGCGGGCTGCATCTGGGGCGGGGGACGCATTTCCAGCGGCGGGGCAACGGCGCGCGAGGTGCTGACGCTGCTGCGGGAATACGGCATCTCCGGGCGGCTGACCTTCAGTAACTCCCTGCTGCGGGCTGAGCACCTTGCCGACCCGCAGTGCAACGCCCTGTGTGAACAGTTTGCAAAAAGCGGCAGTGTGCCAAACGGCGTGATCGTCCACTCTGATTTGCTGGCGGACTATCTGCAGCAGCGTTGGCCGGAGCTGTATCTGGTGTCCTCCACCACAAAAGTGCTCACCGATTTCGCGCAGTTGCAGCAGGAACTGGCAAAGCCGCAGTTCCGGTATGTGGTGCCGGATTTCCGGCTGAACCCGGCACTGGAACAGCTGCGCACCCTGCCGCCGGAGCAAAAAGCCAAGGTAGAGTTTTTGTGCAACGAGTGCTGCTGGTTCGGCTGCACTGAGCGCAAGCGCTGCTACGAGACGGTCAGCCGTCAGAATCTGGGCGAGGACTGCCCGGACCACCGTTGCGCCGCCCCGGATGCCGCCGGGGGCTACCGCTTTTCCAAGGCGATGCGCAGCCCCGGGTTTATCGGGGCAGATGACATCCGGCAGCGGTATCTGCCCGCAGGCTTTTCCCAGTTCAAGATAGAGGGCAGAGGACTTGGCAGCGCATTGGTGCTGGAATTTCTGCTTTACTACATGACAAAGCCGGAATACCAGCTGCAGGTGCGGGAGGCAATCTATCTGGACAATATGCTGGATCTTTTTTAAGAAAATCGCACCGGGCAGACCATTTTCTGTCCGGTGCTGTTTTTTGCCTGCGGGATTTGCGCCCGAAAACTTTCTTTTCCCGGCAAAGCGTGTTACAATAAACAGGAAATAATAGTTATAGGAGCAGTGCATGGAAACAACGCAAAAACAGATCGTACTGGGCATTCTGGCCCATGTAGACTCCGGCAAGACCACCCTCTCCGAGGCCATGCTCTACCGCGCCGGTGCTATCCGTAAGCTGGGGCGGGTGGATCACGGGGACGCCTTTCTGGATACCGATAGCTTGGAAAAAGCACGCGGCATCACCATCTTTTCCAAGCAGGCGCTGCTTACGGCGGGCAACACTGGCATCCCCCTGCTGGACACCCAGAAAGGCGGCACCAAACGGGCGGGCAGCACCCTGACCCCTCAGGGCGAAGAGCTGCTGGACCGCTACCTCGCCTTTGAAAAAGAAGCCCGGGAGGCCGTGTTTGCGGCGTTTGAAAAGCATTTCAAGGCCGACGACGCGTTCCAGAAATAAGCACGCAAAAAGGCAGTGCCGGGCGGCACTGCCTTTTTGATACGCTGCTCAATAAAACATGGCGAAATATTCCTGATAGCTCTCCAACACGAATTCGAGGTGCTCTTTCATGTAGAAATAGGCGTGCTCGCTCTTGTGGTCCCGGATCGCCTCATAAATTTTCTGGTGCTGTGCCTCCAGCTGCGGGGACATACTCCGCTGCCGGGCCGGCGGGATGAGGGCCGAGAGGGTGGGGTCCGTTTCCAGCCGGTGGCTCTGCTGGATCCAGTCCGTCACCAGCGGGTTATGCACCATTTCCACCAACACATCGTGGAAACGATCCATCGGCA
>ERZ780198.737-NODE-737-length-34284-cov-15.322972_pt1 | contig 34284 bp, 27 predicted proteins | sample MGYA00510979_ERZ780198 | MGnify/ENA primary metagenome ERZ780198 (study PRJEB29588, sample SAMEA2158039) | human gut metagenome | biome: human gut; feature: human-associated habitat; material: faeces | place: Denmark | collected 2008/2010 ...
CAAAGAAAGCCATGGTTGACAAGATGCAGAAGATGCTTTATGAAGACTACAAATTTCGTACAGGCGAGGAGCCTGTGAGATTTAATGTCTTGTAATGAAAGAATTAGCTTTAGATAGAATAAATGCCAATTCTCCCTATATGGTAGAAATGGATGTTTCAACAGGCTTGTTCAAGTTTGTTAGTGACAGAGAATTCTTTCTTCAGTTATGATGATATACAATGAATTGAGGCGTTCCGACGGATTTATACTCTGTAACGAAACAAAATCCCCCAACCTGCTAGAGAAAGTAGGTTGGGGGATTTTTATTTTGATATTCCGTCACTTATTGTCCCGACTTTTATTAGTTGCTCAGATTTTGAACCTTGTCCAAAGGTAGTTGGGTCGCTTTAGCAACCTGTTCTGCTGGAAGTCCCATAGCCAGCAAACGTTGAGCCGTTTCAATGTTTGCTTCTATTCTCCCTTCTCTTTTCGCCGTATCAATGGAGGTCTTGGTATCCCGATATGCCATCTTACTTGCTTCATATTCCCGAATCTCCTGAGTAGTGAATTTGGCAATCTCAGCTTCCTCGAAAAGTCGTTCGAGAACCTTGTTGCATTCTTCTACCTGTTTCATACAATATTCAATTTATATTATTTGCAAAGATAGTGCCAGCGAGCGCAATGAAAGTTTGCTTTCAAATTGCCGAGCGCCGCCTATCTTTTTGTAAAGATAAGACATTTATTCGAATTAAGCAAGAAAATCCGGGTAAATTCTTTGGTATAATCAGATAATTTTCTTATTTTTGCAAATGTAAATTATAAAAGGAGCAATCATGAATCAGAATATGAAACGTTTGCCTTACGGCATCAATGACTTTGAGGCCGTTATAGAACAAAATCAATATTATGTGGATAAGACGATGTATTTGCCTTTGTTGGAAAACCAACCAAGCAACATCTTCTTCATTCGTCCACGTCGTTTTGGTAAGAGCATATTCCTGAGTATGCTCCATGCTTACTATGACTGTAGCAAGAAAGAGAAATTCCAAACTCTTTTCGGTGATTTATGGGTAGGCAAGCATCCTACTCCTTTACAGGGGAAGTATCAGATTCTTCACCTTGATTTCTCGTATGTGGGGGGTAGTATCGAAAAGTTGGAGGAAAACTTCAATATGTATCTGCGTGTTAAATTGGACGGCTTCATGCGAGTTTACCAAGAGTTTTATCTGGCAGATTTTAAGAAGAGGTTCTTTCAGTCGGATTCTGGTACGGAGAAACTGGCTTTGCTTCAAGATGAGACTGCAGCCAAGGGCATTCCTCTTTATCTGATCATCGATGAATATGACAATTTCACCAATACCGTGCTCAATGAGCAGGGTGAGAATGTATATTGGGCAATCACCCATGCCGACGGCTTCTACCGTGATGTCTTCAAGAAGTTCAAGGGTATGTTTGAGCGTATCTTCATCACAGGTGTCAGTCCTGTGACCTTGGACGATGTGACGAGTGGATTCAATATCGGCTGGCATATCTCTACCAAGCCGGAGTTTAATCAGATGTTGGGCTTCTCTCAGGAGGAAGTGCGAAATATGTTTACTTATTACAAAGAAGTGGGAGGCATTCCTGCAACAAGTGATATCGAGGTGATGATAGACGAAATGAAGCCTTGGTATGATAACTATTGTTTCTCTGAGGATGCTTTGCATACTCAGAGTAAGGTGTTCAATAGTGATATGGTCATCTATTATCTCCGAAATTATATAGATAGGGGGGAAGCTCCGAAGCAAATGATAGATCCAAACACGAAGACAGACTACAACAAGATGAAGAAGCTGCTTCAGTTGGATAAGTTGGATGGTGACCGCAAGGGTGTCATCCGCACGATAGCTGAGACGGGGCAGATAGTGGCTCCTTTGACAGAAACCTTCTCTGCATATAGTTTGACGGATCCTCAGATATTTACGAGTCTGCTGTTTTATTATGGTATGTTGACCATCAAGGGAACTCGTGGCGATAAGATGATATTGGGCATTCCAAACAACAATGTCCGAAAGCAATACTATGGCTATTTGAAGGAGTTGTATGAGGTAAAGGCATGCGTCGATACCAATCAACTTACCGATTATTATTATGATATGGCGTACGAAGGTAAGTGGCGTGAAGGATTACAGTTTATGGCTGATGCCTATTCCCAGGTTTCATCTGTTCGTGACGGTATCGAGTCGGAACGCAATCTTCAAGGTTTCTTCATGGCATATCTGAATTTGAATAATTACTATTATACTGCACCGGAACTTGAGTTGAACCATGGCTATTGTGATTTTTTCCTTTTGCCAAACCTTACTCATTATGCTACCAAACATAGTTATATCCTGGAACTGAAGGTGTTGTCGAAGAAAGATTACGAATCAAAGCCTGAGGACGGCAAACTCTCCAAGGCAGAAGCACAATGGCAAGAGGCAGAGGCGCAAATCAAGCGATATGCCGTAGCTCCAAGGGTCGAGGCTCTGCGTCAAGGTACAACGCTCCATAAAATCATCATGCAGTTTGTTGCTGGCAAGTTGGTGAGGATGGAGGAAGTGGCTTGTTGAGATACATAGAATTCTTTCTTCAGTCATGATGATATACAATGAATTGAGGCGTTCCGACGGATTTATACTCCGACGAAGCAGTTAATGTTTGGCAATTTGCAGTATTTTATCGTTATTGGCTGAATATGTTGCTATTTTTAGCCAATAATGCTTAAAAATAGCCGTTATTGGCTAAAAGTTATATAAGAATTAGCCAATAATTGCTTTTTTCTTGCTATTTTTGCAAATGGTTAGAAATTAAAGCAGGAGAATACGAAGATGAAGAATAATATCATAGGCAGAAAAAGTGAACAAGATACCCTGGCGCATATTTTCGAGTCAAGGCAGTCGGAATTTGTGGCTGTATGTGGACGCCGCAGAGTGGGAAAAACGTTTCTTGTGCGCGAATATTTTGAACAGGAAATGGTGTTTCAGACATCAGGATTGGCTGGTGGAAACACACAGGAGCAGTTGAAAAACTTCTTTTATACGCTTCGACGTTACGACAGGAATGTAACCTCTGTTCCCCACGACTGGATCGATGCTTTTGAAATGCTTATCACTTATCTCGATTCTTTAAACGGGATAGAACGCAAGGTGGTTTTTCTCGACGAACTGCCTTGGATGGATACTGCGGGCTCTAATTTTATTTCAGCCTTGGAACATTTCTGGAATGGATGGGCTTCGGCACGTCGTGACATCGTTCTGATAGTCTGTGGCTCTGCCACTTCCTGGATGATGGATAAACTCATCAATAACCATGGCGGACTTTATGGTCGTCTTACCCATCGTCTTTTCCTGCAGCCTTTTTCTCTTGGGGAGTCGGAAGCTTTCCTGAAGACTAAGGGGATGATGTTGTCCAGATATGAACTGGCAGAACTTTATATGATATTGGGAGGAATCCCATATTATCTGAATCTTTTGGATGAACGGTTAAGTTTGGCTCAGAATATAGACCGTCTGCTGTTCAATCCCAATGGGCAGTTGTATAATGAGTTTACGATTCTCTATCGCTCTCTGTTCAAGGATTCTGAGGCATACGTCAAGGTGGTAGAATGCCTGAACGAGCGTGGTTATGGTATGATGCGCTCGGAAATAGCCGATGCCACCGGGATGAAGTCGGGCAAATCGTTGACCACGATTCTCGACAATCTGGAATCCTGCGGTTTCATCAGAAAGTCTGTCAATTATGGCTGTTCCACCCGAAAGTCTCTCTATCAGTTGGTAGATTTCTTCACCTTGTTCTATTTCCGTTTCCTGCGCGATAGTTCTTTCCGTAATCTTCTGTATTGGAGCAAGTTGCAGCGCACGCCCCGTTTTTATGCCTGGGCTGGAGTTTCTTTCGAGATATTGGCGATGAATCATATCGACCAGGTGAAGCAGCGGTTGGGTATTTCCGGTGTGGCTACCCAGTTGTATTCCTGGCGAAGCAAGAGTGATGCCGGGTCGGCGGAGCGGGCAGCTCAGATAGACATGGTGATAGAGCGTGGTGACAATACCATCAATCTTTGCGAAATGAAGTTTTCGGAAAGTGAGTTTGCCATCAATAAGGATTACGAGAAGATTCTGAGAAACAAAATCGTCCGTTTTATGGAGGAAACGAAGTCTCGAAAGTCGATACAGCTGACGTTTATCAGCAGTTATGGTCTTCAGCGGAATATGTATTCGGGCATAGCCCAGAACGAAGTGGTGCTCAATGATTTGTTTTGATAACATTCTGGGGTAGGAGAATTCTTTCTTCAGTCATGATGATATACAATGAATTGAGGCGTTCCGACGGATTTATACTCTGTAACGAAATAAAATCCCCCAACCTGCAGGAAACAGTAGGTTGGGGGGATTCTTATTTATCTTATTTCCGAGATCATATCAGAATTATTCAGGTTTCCCTGATTTCTTCAGCAATGGGGCGAGGAACTTGTAGGTATAGCCCTTCTTTGCCTTCACCATGTCTTCCGGTGTGCCGGCAAAGAGAAGCTCGCCGCCACCTCTACCACCTTCTGGACCCATGTCGATGAGCCAGTCGGCTAGCTTGATGACATCCAGATTGTGCTCGATGATGATGACTGTATTGCCACGGTCTATCAGCTTCTGCAATACATTCATCAGGATGCGGATGTCCTCGAAGTGGAGACCGGTGGTTGGCTCGTCCAGGATGTAGAGCGTCTTGCCCGTGTCTCGTTTGGAGAGTTCGGTGGCAAGTTTTACTCGCTGACTCTCACCACCGGAGAGGGTGGTACTGCTCTGTCCCAGTTTGATATAGCCGAGACCTACATTCTGCAACGCCTTGATCTTGTTGAGAATCTGCGGCACGTTCTCGAAGAATTCCACCGCCTGGTTGATGGTCATATCCAGTACGTCGGCGATGCTCTTGCCTTTATATCTCACCTCCAGGGTCTCACGGTTGTATCGCTTGCCATGACAAACCTCGCAAGGTACGTAGACATCCGGGAGGAAATTCATCTCGATGGTCTTGTAACCATTTCCCTTACATTCCTCACATCTTCCACCCTTCACGTTGAAGGAGAATCTGCCCGGCTTGTAACCACGGATCTTCGCTTCCGGCAAGCCAACGAAAAGACTGCGGATATCGCTGAAGACACCGGTATAGGTGGCTGGATTGCTGCGAGGCGTTCTGCCGATAGGACTCTGGTCTACATTCACCACCTTATCTATATTGTCGATACCCTCGATACTGTCATACGGCATCGGCTTCTTCAGACTGCGATAGAAATGCTGGGAGAGGATAGGCTGGAGAGTCTCGTTGACGAGGGTAGATTTGCCCGAACCGCTCACTCCCGTAACCACGATGAGTTTGCCGAGAGGGAAGTCAACGTCTACTCCCTTCAGGTTGTTGCCCCTGGCGCCCCGGATGGTGATGTGCTTGCCATTGCCTTCACGACGCACGGCAGGAACCTCGATAGCCATCTTGCCATTGAGATACTGGGCGGTGATGGTATCGGTCTTGAGCATTTCGGCAGGAGTACCCTGAAAGACTACTTCGCCACCCTTGCGACCCGCCTTCGGACCGATGTCTACAATCCAGTCGGCAGCTCGCATCATATCCTCGTCATGTTCTACGACGATGACCGTATTGCCCAGGTCGCGCAGTTCCTTGAGACTGTTGAGGAGGCGTTCGTTGTCGCGCTGGTGCAGACCGATGCTCGGCTCATCGAGGATATAGAGCACATTGACCAGCTGGCTGCCAATCTGTGTGGCAAGGCGGATGCGCTGACTTTCACCGCCTGAGAGCGAAGCCGACTGACGGTTGAGTGAGAGATAATTCAGTCCCACATCGAGGAGGAAGGTGACACGGGAGCGCAACTCCTTGATAATCTCGTGAGCCACCTTGGCTTTCATCGGAGGCAGATGCTGTTCCACCTCTTCCAGCCAGTTGCGCAGTTCATCGATGTCCAGGTTTGCCACTTCGGAGATATTCTTATCCCAAATTCTGAAAGCCAGGGATTCCGGCTTGAGTCGGAGACCGTGACATTCCGGGCATTCAACGACAGAGATAAACTGGTCAGCCCATTTCTTGCCGTCATTACTTTCGTCATTCTCCATCACTTTCCTGAGATAGTCGATGACGCCATCGTAGGCACAGAAATAGTCGGTGGAAGTATGCACCTTCTCCTTATCTACCTTTACGTTTTCCAAGGATCCATAGAGAATTTCCTCCATGGCAATATTCGGAATTCTGCAGATAGGAGTCTTGAGATTGAGGTCGTATTTTGACAGGAGCGACTCAATCTGCCAGAAAATCATCTGATTCTTGTATTTTCCGAGCGGAACAATACCGCCCTCATAGATGCTCATGTCTTCGTCCGGGATGACCTTCTTGAGGTCAATCTGGTTCACCTTTCCCAGACCCTTGCAGTGAGGGCAGGCACCTTCGGGCGAGTTGAAGGAGAACATGTTAGGCGCAGGGTCCTGGTAGGCGATGCCGGTAACAGGGTCCATCAGTCGCTTGGAGAAATTCTTCATCTCCTGACTGCCTTTCTCGATGACAGCCACCATGCCGTCGCCTTGTTTCATGGCGATGGAAACACTCTTGCGGATGCGTTCTTCGTCAGCTTCGCGCACCACGAGCTTGTCTATCACCACCTCGATGTTGTGGTTCTTGTATCGGTCAATCTTCATGCCCGGCACAATCTCCAGAATCTCTCCATCCACCCGGGCATAGAGATAACCCTTGCGCCGCATGCTGTCGAAGAGTTCACGGTAATGACCCTTGCGCTGTCTGACGAGAGGAGCGAGGAGGTAGATAGCCTTGCCGGCATACTCATTGAGAATCATCTCGATGACCTGTTCCTCGGTATATTTCACCATCTCCTCGCCGCTGCGGTAGCTGTAGGCAGTACCGGCACGGGCATAGAGCAGACGCAGGTAATCGTAGATCTCGGTGGTGGTGCCCACAGTGGATCGGGGATTCTTGTTGGTGGTCTTCTGTTCGATGCTGATGACCGGACTGAGACCTGTAATCTTATCCACATCCGGACGTTCCATGTTGCCCAGGAAGTTGCGGGCATAGGCAGAGAACGTCTCGATATAGCGCCGCTGACCTTCGGCAAAGATGGTGTCGAAGGCCAGTGATGACTTGCCCGAACCAGAAAGTCCGGTTATGACGGTGAGGGAGTCGCGGGGTATTTCCACGTCGATGTTCTTGAGGTTGTGAACCCTGGCTCCCCAAACATTAATCTTTTCTTCTGAAATCATTGTCCTGAATTAGTTTGATTCTCGATGTATCCCCTCAGCAGGTTGACATCTTTTTTGAAGTTATATATCTTTCCATCTGCACCTTTTGCCTTGACGAGGCAGAAGTAGACGCCATTCTTGACGGGACTACCCTTGTAGGTGCCGTCCCATCCAGTAGCCGGATCGGTCCATTCAAAGAGTTTCTGCCCCCACCTATTAAATATGTAGGCATGGAACTCAGTGATGTTCTGGTATCCGCTCTTGGGTTTGTAGATGTCGTTGATGCCGTCTCCGTTTGGTGAGAAGGCATTCGGCATGAGAAGAGAGCTGACCTGTGGTGTCTCTTCCGGTTTGCCCTCTTCGCCATCGTTGACTTCCTGAGCGTGCAATTGGCACGTTAAAAGTGGCAACAAGATGCAAAGTATACTTATTTTTCGTCTCATTTGAAGAATTATTTGTGCAAAGATAATAAAAAGCTGAGAGATTTTGGGCAGAATGCAAGATTTTTTGTATTTTTGCAAATGAAAACATTGAAATCTGAAGATTATCGGCAGAAAAATGACTCAAAATCTGCAGAAATCCGAAAGATAGGAATATAAAATTAATGAAGTTATGAGAAGAATCAAGAGATATTTCCTTGTTGTCGTTGGGCTGATGCTCAGCGTCAGTATTTTCGCTCAGACCACCAAGTGGCGCGACATCTATACGGTGAAGAAGAAAGATACCATCTTCGGTATCGCCAACAGCTATGGATTGTCGCTTCCGGAACTCATGGATGCCAATCCGGAGATGAAGCAGGAGGGATACATGCTCCAGAAAGGAGCCACCCTGTTTATCCCTTATGCCAAGGGACAGAAGAATCCAAACCAGAAGACAACTGCCGCTACTCCTGCTGCCAGCCAGAAAACGGTTGCTCCTGCTGCTGCCAAGCCTGCAGCTACCGTCAGCAACGCCGTGAAGATTGGCGTGATGCTGCCGCTGCATGATGTGGATGGCGACGGCAAGCGCATGGTGGAGTATTACCGTGGCATCCTGATGGCATGTGACTATCTGAAGAAGCACGGTGTTTCTACCGATGTTCATGCCTGGAATGTGCCTATCGATGCGGATATCCGTACCACCCTGCTGCAGGAGGGTGCCAGCCAGTGCGACCTTATCTTCGGTCCGCTTTATACCAAGCAGGTGGCTCCACTTTCCGAGTTCTGCAAGAACAACGGCATCAAGCTCGTCATTCCTTTCTCCATCAGTGGGGATGACGTGGAGCGCAGCAAGGAGATTTTCCAGGTTTATCAGAGTCAGGAGAGCCTGAATAATGCTACCGTGAAGGCATTCCTGAAGCGGTTCACCAATGTGCATCCTATCTTTATCGACTGCAATGATTCCACTTCCCGCAAGGGTGCCTTTACCTTCGGACTCCGCAAGGAACTGGAAAAGCGCAATATCAACTTCAGTATCACCAACGTGAATTCGAGCATCGAGCAGTTTGCCAAGGCTTTCGTGCCTAGCAAGCAGAACGTGGTGATTCTCAATACAGGCCGTTCACCTCAGTTGACCGCCGTGCTCAACAAGTTGGATGAGTTTGATGCCAAGTATCCGGGTGCATCCATCTCGCTCTTCGGTTATACGGAATGGCTGATGTATGCCAAGTACAATCTGGAAAGGTTCTACAAGTATGACACCTATATCCCTTCCACCTTTTATTATAATGCCAGCAATGTGCGTACCCAGTCGTTGGAGACGAGTTATCAGCGTTGGTTCCATCAGCCGATGCAGGTAGCCCTGCCACGTTTCGCCATTACGGGTTATGACCATGCCATGTTCTTTATCCAGGGCGTGAAGAAGGAGGGGCGCAACTTTACGGGCGACAGCAAGCATTCTACTTACCAGCCTGTACAGACACCGCTGGATTTCGAGAAGACGGGACTCAAGGGAGGTTATAAGAACAAGAGTTTCATGCTGATCCACTATACCTTCAATCATCAGATTGAGGCGGTGAAGTATTAGGACTTTGAACTTTGAGCTTTGAGCTTTGAAGTTTGATCTTTGAAGTTTGATCTTTGAAGTTTGATCTTTGAATATTGAAAAATGAACTTTATGATATGTATTTGATAAGAAGATATATACTGCTTTCTCTGGTCTTGGGGGGCGGACTGACAGCTTCGGCACAGATTGGAGAGCATCGCAATGACTTTGCAGTCGGATTGAATGGGGGCTTCATTATGAGCTCTGTAGGTTTTACGCCAGACGTACAGCAGACGCAGCACGGCGGAATGACGGCGGGTTTCTCGATGAAGTATACCTGCGAGAAATATTTCAACACTATCTGCTCCATCTATGCCGAGGTAAACTATGCCAAGGTGGGATGGAAAGAGGATATCCTTGATAAGGAAAACAATCCGGTGATTATCACGGAGACCCAGGAGCCGATGGCGTATAGCCGTACCATCAACTATATCCAGGTGCCGGTGTTCGCTCATCTGGCATGGGGTAGGGAGACGAGAGGACTGAACATCTTCGTGAATGCCGGCCCACAGTTCGGTTATTATCTCAGTGAATCGACCAAGACCAATTTTGATGTGAAGAAGTTGCCTCAGACGGACAACAACCGAGTGAGCCCGGTGATGGCACAGGATACGATGGCAGTAGAGAACAAGCTGGATTACGGTATCGCCGTGGGTCTGGGTGCAGAATACAGCATTCCGAGAGTGGGGCACTTCCTTGCCGAAGCCCGCTACTACTACGGATTGGGAAATATCTACGGTTCGTCGAAGCGAGATTACTTCGGAAAGAGCAACTTCGGACAGATAGTCCTGAAGCTCTCTTATCTCTTCGATGTCACAAGAACGAAGAACGTGAAGAGGAAATAGATGATAATTAATAATTGATAATTAATAATTAATAATAAATCAATGATAGCGGGTTTATCATTGATGTTTTGAAAAAAATGAGTACAACAGAAAAAATGCAGATGAAATTGAGCGACTCAACGTCAGCTCGCTGGATCGCCCTCCTCATCGTGAGTGTAACGATGATGTTCGGCTACTTTTTTACAGACGTGATGTCTCCACTGGAGCCACTCTTGACAGCAGCCAAGGGGGCAGAGAATGGTCTCGGGCTCGGATGGAGTTCGGATGAGTATGGCTTCTTCTCCGGTGCCTATGGATACTTCAATGTGTTCCTCCTGCTTCTCTTCTTCGGTGGTCTTATCCTCGATAAGTTTGGCATCCGTTTCACAGGTATCCTCTCCACCTTCCTGATGTTTGGTGGAGCCTTGATCAAGTGGTATGCCGTAGGGCATGAGTTTGCCGGAACGGTAGCAGTACCATTCTTCGGTACTTATAGTACACAGGTAGTGATAGCCGCTCTTGGTTTTGCCATCTATGGTGTGGGCTGCGAGATATGCGGTATCACGGTGAGCAAGGTTATCGTGAAGTGGTTTACGGGTCATGAGTTGGCTCTGGCAATGGGTGTGCAGGTGGCTACGGCACGTTTGGGAACTGCTGCTGCCCTGAGTGCTTCTCTTCCTTTTGCCAAGTCGATGGGTGGAGTGTCTGCTTCTATTGGTCTGGGTGCAGCTTTGCTTTGCGCTGGTGTACTGGTTTATCTGGTTTATTGCGTGATGGACAAGAAGGAGGATGCTTCAGCAGCTGCAGCGGCTACAGAGCCGGAGGAAGGTTTCAAGTTTTCAGACCTGGGTGGTCTTTTCAAGACAACCGGTTTCTGGTATGTGGCTGTACTCTGTCTGATGTTCTATGCAGGCGTATTCCCATTCCTGAAGTTTGCCACCAAACTGATGATTTTCAAGTATGGTGTTGAAGCAAATATGGCAGGTCTGATTCCTGCGATGTTGCCATTCGGTACCATCTTCCTCACCCCGCTTTTTGGTGGTATATACGACAAGTATGGCAAGGGTGCCACGCTGATGATTATCGGCAGTTGCCTCCTGACCTTTGTACACGTCATGTTTGCTCTGCCAATCAACTCATGGGTGCTTGCCATCGTACTGATGCTCATCCTTGGCATCGCCTTCGGGCTGGTACCATCAGCCATGTGGCCATCCGTGCCAAAGATTATCCCTATGAAACTCTTGGGAACTGCATACGCCCTCATTTTCTATATCCAGAATATTGGACTGGCTCTCATTCCAGTATGGATTGGTAAGGTAAACCAGGCAAATACCGCAGCCGACGGCACCATCGACTATACCCAGACGATGACCATCTTTGCCTGCTTCGGCGTGATAGCCATCCTCATCGCCTTCCTCCTTCTTTTTGAAGATAAGAGAAAGGGATACGGTTTGCAGAAGCCTAACGTGAAATAAGTGAAGAGTGAAGAACGAAGAGTGAAGAATTCGTTTGCTCTTTGTTCTTCGAACTCTTTGAAAGTATAATTCTATAAAAGAAAGGAAACAGCCATGAATGCTACACCTGAATCATTGATTAAAGAATATGCTGACCCGATAGAGCAGCAGGAGATAGACAAGTTTATCTGTTCGGAAATGAGCAGACAGATTCACCGATATATCAAGGGTATGTCGGGAACCAAACAAGCTATGCTCAAGTTTGAGGAAAAACTGGCGAGCCTCTCTGTCCCTGAGAAGGAGAAGGCGATTGCCAAGTATATTGATCTGAACCGAAAGGCATTGGACGGTCTCGACTTGAAGATGATTCTGGTTCGTTCGGTGGCTAACTATTGCGATACTTTCCAGTATATGCTGGATTTCGTGAACGACAAGCGCAAGATGGTGTTCTATTACCATCGCCTGAAGGAGAAGTACATCCGTTATCATGAGGTGTTCGAGGAGAACGGCAAGTTTGGCATGAAGGACCATCAGGGCAACGTGATGCTTCAGCCGGTGTATGATTTCCTCCGAACCTGTTACATCTATAATGATGACTTGAGCATCATGCCGGTGATTGCAGAGAAAAACGGCAAGATGGGACTGGTGATGCCGGACGGCAATGATACCATCGTTGCCGACTTCCTCTATGACGAAATCTGTCTCAGAGATGAATATCCTTATTTCGAGGCGGTAAGAGACGGAATCAGCGGATTGATTGATAAGGATGGAAACTTCGTGAATAATTAATAATGTAGAATTAATAATGTACAATTAATAATGTATAATTAATAATGTACAATTAATTGAGGCGCAAGGCTTGAAAGAGAAAGGGCAATCAGATTGGGATGAACCAACTGATTGCCCTTTTTTACTTTCGTTGCTGTGAGCAACTTAGATTTATCTAATTTTCTCTCTCGTCTTCTATCCGAATGAATTATTAATTGTAAATTATCAATTATTCATTATTAATTATTCATTATCAATTATCCCAGGTATTTCATCAGGATCTTGATCTTTCCGCTGTCACGGAGCTTGATGATGCTCTTTTCTCGAATCTGGCGAACACGCTCACGGGTGAGGTTGAACTCGCTGCCGATTTCCTCCAAGCCCTTCTCGTGGCAACCGATGCCATAGCAGTAGCAGAGAATCTTGCGCTCACGCTCCTTCAATACGGTCTTGAGAACACGCTGCAGCTCGCTAGCCATTGACTCGAAGTCAACACCCTTGTCGGTACGGCTATCATCGCCAGATGCCATCACGTCTACCATTGCATTGTCATCATCATCGCTACCGAATGGAGCATCAATACTCATGTGGTGGTTGTCAGCCTTGATGGTCTGGTCAATCTTGCTTTCCTCCATTTGGGTAATCTGTGCCAACTCAGCAACAGAAGGCTTGCGCTGGTTTTCCTGCTCGAACTTGCTGATTTCAGCGCTGATCTTGCTCAATGCACCCACCTGGTTCAAAGGCAAGCGAACGATACGGCTCTGCTCAGCGATAGCCTGGAGAATGCTCTGGCGAATCCACCATACAGCGTATGAGATGAACTTAAAACCACGAGTCTCATCAAACTTCTCTGCCGCCTTCACCAAACCGATGTTTCCCTCATCGATCAAGTCGGTAAGACCCAGACCCTGGTGCTGGTATTGTTTAGCAACAGAAACAACGAATCGAAGGTTTGCCTTAACCAGTTTTTCCTTGGCACGTTCACCTTCACGACCGCCTTTGCGAATCTTCTGTGCGAGTTCGATCTCCTCATCGATAGAGACCATAGGTTCACGACCAATCTCCACCAAGTACTTATCAAGTGCTTCACTGGAACGGTTGGTTATACTCTTGCTAATCTTAAGTTGTCTCATATAAATCCTTTTACCTTTCTATTTATTTTAATCTCATTATTAATAATGTCGGAAACCACCTTTGCGGTTTCGGGGTGCAAAGGTACAAAAAAAAAACGCAATTACACTGTAATATTATTGGAAAATTTTTCTCCGATTTGTCTGTTTTTTAGAAATTTAGGTGATAATCAGTATGAAAATGCAATTTGCTGAACGGTTTTTCCTGCAATAAGTTTGAAATATGGAATAAATTATGTATCTTTGCACAGAATTTGCGAGAAAAGAATAACTAAATAATAAAATAACAATAAAACAAAAATTATGTTTGAGAATCAACCAAAAGGTCTGTGGACCTTAGCTTTGGCAAATACGGGTGAGCGTTTCGGTTACTACACCATGCTCGCAGTATTCGCTCTGTTCTTGGGTGAGAATTTCGGTTTTGATGCCGGTACGGCATCAGAGATTTATACCTGGTTCCTCACTGCAGTGTATTTCTTGCCTCTGTTTGGTGGTATGGCTGCCGACAAGTGGGGTTACAACAAGATGGTAATCATCGGTATCCTCATCATGTTCCTGGGCTATCTGTTCCTGGCTATCCCATTGGGTGGAGGTTCTGTAGCTATTGCTGCCATGGGTGCTGCCCTGCTGCTCGTGAGCTTGGGTACGGGTTTCTTCAAGGGTAACCTCCAGGTGATGGTAGGCGACCTTTACAACGATCCTAAGTATGCGCAGCATCGCGACTCTGGTTTCTCGCTTTTCTATATGGCGATTAACATCGGCGCCTTGTTTGCTCCTACTGCTGCCACCACAATCATGGCATGGGCACAGAACGACCTGGGCTATTCAAAGGCTGATTCTTATCACTTCGCTTTCGCAGTAGCTTGTGTTTCTGTGATTGTTTCTATCCTCATCTATTTCTTGGGTAAGAAGACCTACCAGCAGGTATTGGTAGCTGACAAGAAGAAGGAAGACGGCAAGACTGAGGAGGTAGAGGAGATGAGTCCTGCTGAGACCAAGGAGCGCATCGTTTGCCTCGGTTTGGTTTTCGCTGTGGTTATCTTCTTCTGGATGGCTTTCCATCAGAACGGTTTGACCTTGACTTGGTTTGCTGATGAGTTTACTGCTCGTGAGGCTACAGGTGCTACCGGTATGATGTTCAATGTAATCAACCTCGTTTGGTGCATCTTCATGGTATTCGGTATCTGCGGTCTGTTGACTGCTCCTAAGGGTACTTCTGGCAAGAGCAAGTTGATCAATCTCGCTCTCATCGTGATTCCTGCTGCCATCCTGGGTTATACTTACATGAATTCCGGTGATTCTACCGTAGCTATCGATGCTCCTATCTTCCAGCAGTTCAACCCTTGCTTCGTAGTAGCTCTGACTCCAGTGAGCATCGCTCTCTTCGGCTGGTTGGGTCGCATCGGCAAGGAGCCTAAGGCACCAGTGAAGATTGGTCTGGGTATGCTCGTTGCTGCCGGTGCTTATCTCCTGATGACTGTATCAAGTCTTGGTTTGCCTGCAACTGATCACCCTAACCACGTAGCAGATGTTACTCCAAACCTGCTCGTCGGTACCTATTTGATCCTGACTTTCGCAGAGTTGTTGCTTTCACCTATCGGTATTTCATTCGTATCTAAGGTAGCGCCTCCAAAGTACAAGGGTATGATCATGGGTGGCTGGTTCGTTGCAACAGCCCTCGGTAACAAGTTGGTTTCTATTCCAGGTCACATGTGGGATATGCCATTGCCAGTAGTATGGGGAACCTTGATGGTTATCTGTCTGCTCGCTGCTCTCTTCATCTTCTCTATCATCAAGAAGTTGAATCGCGTAAGCTAATGGAAGCATTAATTATAACATTGGCTGGTACTGGAGTAGTAGCTTTGCTATTAAATATTTGGTTAAGTACCAAATCTGGTGAAAAATGGCTTAAAAGTCTTTAAGGAAAAAACGAGGTATCAGGCATAACCTGTTACCTCGTTTTTTTTCGTTTTTAATATATTATTTCTTCAACCACTTATCCAACCATCCGAAGAAGGTGCGCTGCCAGAGCACGCCGTTCTGTGGCTTCAATACCCAGTGGTTCTCATCAGGATAGATGAGGAGCTCGGCTGGGATGCCACGCATGCGGGCTGCATTGAAGGCGCCCATGCCCTGGTTGGCATTGATGCGGTAATCCTTTTCGCCGTGGATGCAGAGGATTGGAGTATCCCACTTGTCAACGAACTTGTGAGGACTGTTCTCGTAAGTCTTCTTGGCGTTGGCACTCTGGTCCTTGTTCCAGTAAGCATCGTCATACTCCCAGTTAGAGAACCAAGCCTCCTCGGTATCGGTATACATGCTTTCCAGGTTGAAAGCACCATCGTGGGCGAGGAACGCCTTGAAACGCTTGTCGTGATGACCGGCGAGATAGTATACTGAGAAACCACCGAAGCTGGCACCTACACAACCCAGACGATCCTTGTCTACGTAAGGCAGATTCTTGGTAGCATCGTCGATGGCAGAAAGATAGTCGTTCATGCACTGACCGGTCCAGTCGCCAGAAATCTCCTCGTTCCATGCGCTTCCGAAACCAGGAAGACCACGGCGGTTAGGCAATACGACTACATATCCGTTGGCTGCCATGATCTGGATGTTCCAGCGGTAGCTCCAGAACTGGCTGACAGGACTCTGAGGACCGCCCTCGCAGAAGAGAAGGGTAGGGTACTTCTTGTTGGCATCGAAGTTGGCTGGCAACATGATCCATACCAGCATCTGCTTGCCGTCGGTAGTCTTCACCCAGCGCTGCTCACACTTGCCCATATTCAACTGGCTGAGGATGTGGTCGTTCTCACGGGTAATCTGCTCTACCTTGGTGCTTTTAGCATTCTTGCCTGGAGTTACGATGTAGATATCAGTAGGGTGGCTCATGCTAGCCTTGGTAGCGAGAAGCTTGTTGCCGTTGTTGGCGAGCGAGATGCTTCCGTAGTCAGCCCACTCGTTGGTGATCTGCTTCACTTCGCCCTTGAAGTTAGCCTGATAGAGGTTCAGGGTTCCGTGCCATACGCCGATGAAGCTGAGGCTCTTGTTGTCCTTGTTCCATACGAAGCCCTCTACGTTAGAGTCGAACTTGTCTGATACATAGTTCTTCTTGCCGGTAGCGAGTTCGTATACGCAGAGGCGGTTGCGGTCGCTCTCGTATCCATCGCGAGCCATGCTCTGCCAAGCGATGTACTTGCCGTCAGCAGAGAACTGAGGGTTCACGTCGTAACCCGGATTGTTCTTCAGATTCTCAGGAGCGTTGACAGCCTGGTTCTTCATGCTCTTGGTAGCATCAATCTTAGGCTCAACATAGCCAGCCTCCTTGCAGAGGTTCTTGGTCTCGCGCGTACCTATATTATATAGGTAGATATCAGAGTCGGTAGAGATGGCATACTGAACGCCCTCTTTCTTGCGGCAGGTATAGGCGATGGTCTTGGAATCAGGACTCCATGCCAACTGCTCGATGCCTCCGAATGGAGCCATAGGGCACTCGAATGGTTCATCCTTCAGGATGTCTTCGCCAGCGTTGACGGTACCGTCCTCAGCCACATCAGCCACGAAAGGATGGAGAAGGCTCTCTACGTAGTGGTCCCAGTGGCGATAGTTCATGTCGGTAACGAGACGACCGGTAGCCAATGGAAGGTCAGAAGGATTCTCCTTGATGGTTCCGTGATAAGGGAGTTCCTTGATGAGGATTACCTTCTTGCCGTCAGGAGAGAAGCGGAAGCCCTGGATGCCCAACTTGTCGTTGGTGAGCTGCTTGCGGTCTGTTCCGTCTGGGTTCATGCTCCAGAGCTGACCGTCACGGATGAAGGCAATCTTCTGACCGCCCTGAATCCATGCAGCATCGCTTTCGCTCTTGGCATCAGTGGTCAAAGCCTTCTGGTTCTTGCCATTGGCATCCATGATGAAGAGCATCTGATGGCTCTTGTTTTCCTTAACACTGTAGTAGCCCACCTGGTAAACCACCTGCTTACCATTAGGCGAAGCTTCTGCGGCACCAATACGTCCCATAGCCCAAAGAGCCTCTGGTGTCATCAGGTGGTTCTCCACCTTGATGTTGTTTTTCTCAATCATAGTCTGTGCATCGACTGTTGTCGCACCCATGGTGAGGGCTGCAGCAGCCAAAATCATTGCTTTAATCATATTTTTGTGATTTTATTGAATATTTTCTGCAAAGGTACTGCAAATCGAGGACAATACAAAATAAATCGTGATTTATTTTTATAGTCGAGTGCAGCGTAACTTAGTCAAAGTTACTGCAAATCGAGGACAATACAAAATAAATCATAAAAAAAACTTATGGATTCTTTCTTGTATCCCATTTTTTTTTGTAATTTTGCAGTGTATAATCAAGACATTAAACTTAATATGAATATTTTATTTCTTACGCAGTTTGCCTGCTTTGTCGTTTCTGGTATGCTGGCATTATTTCTGATATTGACCCGCTTTCAGATACGCTGGCCCAATCATCGCTATGAGGTATCGCGATGGCTGATGTGTGGAGCTATGCTTGCACTGACTTTCCATTTCGTCTTGCAGATGGCATTTGATATCCGTGCCAAGAGCGATGCAGTCGGTGCCGTGGTGAACATTCTCTTCTATGCACCTATCGAATATCTCATGACCTATGCCACTTTCAATCTCATCTGCTATCGCAGTGGGCGCAAGCGGGTAGGACTGTTCTGTTCGCTCAGCTATGCGCTTATCATTATCTGCTTCCTGATGGGATTCATTGGGGTTGTACCCAAGGGCAGCATGCATATCGGTTTCTGGCTGTATCTGATGCTGGCTATCTTTACCCTCACTATCATTTACTGCATCATCGTTACCTTTCGTGAGATGCAGCACCATCGTAAGATTCTCCTGGACAATACTGCGGAAGACCTTTTGCCGCTTGACAGCTTTGCCAGCATGAGTTATGTCTCCATGGGTATCTGCTGTCTGGGTTTGATGGCGGGCATCATCTCCCGCCCCATCCTGCTGGTCATTGCCCCGCTGGTACTGCTTTCGGTGGTTGTCTTCATCGTCAGTTTCGTGGGTTATGGTTTCAATATCATGCCGCTGGACAACATGCTTGAACGGCAGATAGAGGAGGAGACAGAAGAGGAGACAGAAGAGGCGAAACCTGTTGAGGACGAAGAGGAAGTTGACGAATGTCTGACGCCGGAGAGTATCGCCAAGATTGAGAAATTGCTGGCAGAATGGTGCAAGAATGGAGGTTTCCGTGACAGCGCTATGAACATGCCGATGCTGGCATCCATGATTTGCGTCAACCGTAAAGACCTGTCTGCTTATTTTGAAGATTATCTCCAGAGCAGTTTCCGAGTATGGCTGAGCGATATCCGATTCCAGAAAGCCCAGAGCATGTTGAGGGAAGAAACCAGATACTCCAACGAAACGGTTTCCATAGAATGCGGCTTCTCATCCCATGCCCATCTCTATAAAGTCTTCAAGGCTAAGACAGGTATGACTCCGATACAATGGCGCCGTTTTATGGCAAAAAAAGCTAGTGAAAATAGTTTCATTCCTACGAATGAAACACCTATTTGATAGGAATGAAACTATTTCCTTGAGGAGTGAAACTCCTTTTTTGGTTTTTAATTATTATATTTGCAACCGTAAGTGATAATTAAAAATGAATTTATATGGAGAATTACTCAGTTTTACAGACCATGACGCTCGCTGATATCGTGGGTGTATTTCTCATCCTGGTGATAGCCCTTGGCTCATTCTCTCTGATGTGGATAGATTATCGTGTATACCTGGAAAATCATAACAAGAAGCTCCGCCTGTTCGATTTCATCAGGAAGGAACAGTTGTATCTTTTCCTTTTCCTGATGTTCATCTTTCTGATTGGTGGGGAGATATTGCTCTATTCCTATTTATAAAGGTACTGATGAGTTGCCAGAAATAAGGGGATTGCTGTTTTTATGGCATGATAATGACAACTTTTGCGTCCTTTATTTGATTATTCAATAGTTTTTTTGTAATTTTGCAGGAGATTTTTGATTTCAAATTGCAAGATATAATAACAATTATGAAGATAGGATTTGACAACGAGAAGTATCTGAAGATTCAATCCGAGCATATCAAGGAGAGAATCTCTAAGTTTAACGGAAAGCTCTACCTGGAATTGGGAGGTAAGCTTTTCGATGACCACCACGCCAGTCGTGTTTTGCCGGGTTTCCAGCCTGATAGCAAACTGCGCATGTTTCAGAAAATCAGCGATAGCATTGAGATTGTTATCGTAATCAGTGCCGCCGACATCGAGAAGAACAAGAAGCGTGCCGACCTGGGTATTACTTACGATGAGGACGTGCTGCGTCTTCGTGGCGAGTTCCAGAACCGTGGTTTCATGGTGGGGTCTGTTGTCATTACCCATTATAACGGTCAGCCTGCTGCCATCGCTTTCAAGCAGCGTCTGGAGCGTGAGGGCATCAAGGCTTACTGCCATTATCTCATCGAGGGCTATCCTCACAACGTGAATCTCATCGCTTCTGACGAGGGATTCGGTCAGAATGACTATGTGGAGACTGAGCGTCCGCTCGTCATCGTTACTGCTCCTGGTCCTGGTAGCGGCAAGATGGCTGTCTGTCTGAGCCAGCTTTATAATGAGAACAAGCGTGGGGTGCGTGCAGGCTATGCCAAGTTTGAGACCTTCCCTGTATGGAATCTCCCATTGAAGCATCCTGTGAACATCGCATACGAGGCTGCTACTGCCGACCTCAACGATGTGAACATGATCGACCCTTTCCATCTGGAGGCATACAACAAGATTGCCATCAACTACAACCGTGACGTGGAGATCTATCCTGTGCTCAATGCTTTGTTCGAGGGCATCTATGGCAGCAATCCTTACAAGTCGCCAACGGATATGGGTGTCAACATGGTGGGCTTCTGCATCTCTGATGATGAGGTTTGCTGCGAGGCATCCAAGAATGAGATTATCCGTCGTTACTATGCTGCAACCAACAAGATGGCTGCTGGCGCTTGCAATGATGCGGAAATCAACAAGATCCAGATGCTCTTCAATCAGGCTAAGATTACTACGGATTACCGCAAGGTGACTGTGGCTGCTAAGAATCACAAGAAGGAGACGGGTCATACTTCTGCTGCGATAGAGTTGGAGGATGGCACGATTATCTGCGGTCACAGCAGTGAGTTGTTGGGTTGCAGTGCGGCATTGATATTGAATGTTACCAAGCATTTGGCGGGCATCGACCATGAATTGAAGTTGATTCCTCAGTCTATGATTGAGCCAATCCAGCATACCAAGGTGAATTATCTGGGTGGTCACAATCCTCGTCTTCATACGGATGAGGTTCTCGTAGCCCTCTCTGTTCTCTCGGAGAATGACGAGAACTGCAGAAAGGCATTGGAGCAGTTGCCTAAGCTTCGTGGCTGTCAGGCACATTGCACCGTAATGCTGAGTGATGTAGACCAGAAGATCTTCAAGAAGCTCGGAGTGAATATCACCTGCGAGCCTGTGCTGAAGAAGTAATTTCGAATTAAATTCTATAGAAGAAGTAGATTCGGATTATATAAAATACCCCCGAAGGGGTATAGTTAATCATGAAGTTTGATTAATTATACCTTTTCGGGGGTAATTATTGAGTGCCAATTAATACTGATGAAGTAAATCTTCGATGATTATTTTCAATTCTGGTAATCCGTTTTTGATAGTATCATATACGATTGTTGTATTAACTCGATTGATTCTTTGATTTCTTCGAGCTTGTCGTGGATGGTACTGCGATTATACATACACGGCCTCCTGATTGATATTTGACTGCAATAAAGGGCGGAGCGATTTGCGGAAGCGAACTAAATCAACTTTGGTATTGAATAATTTACTTAAAGCCTCATGTAAGTTATGCATGAGCGAGAGAGTTGGCTTTTCTACTTCCACAACAATATCTATATCACTGTCTTCTGTATTTTCGCCTCGTGCAACCGAGCCGAAAATACCGAGTTTAGTGATACCAAAGCTATCTCCAAACTGTTGTTTGAAGTTGGCTAACTTTTCTAAGCTTTCTTGTAATCTAACCATAACTTGTATCTTTAGTTGCTGCAAAAATACGGAATAATTCTAAAATAACCAAACTATTAGCTATTTTTTTTATCTTTCCACAGGCATTCCGAGCTTAGTCCAGTTTAGAAATCCGCCTTCCATATCATATACCTTGAAGCCTTGCTTCTGCATTTTCTGGCAGGCACAAAGGCTTCGCTTTCCGCTTCTGCAATAGATGTAGTAGGTGCGGGATTTATCAAGCTTACTGATGCCGGCATCGAATGCCTCGGGATTGAGGTAATCCAGTTGTTGGGCACCTGCCAGATGACCTTCTGCATATTCCTTTTGGGTGCGGACATCTAGAAGGATGCTGGTTGTATCAGCCTTTGCCTGGTCGATAAAGGCCTGTGGAGCCAATACGATGATACCATCCGATGGGGCTGATTTTGCGGATGAGGCCGATTTGCCAGCCTGTGCTGAGCAGCCCGTGGTTGATAAGCCGATGGCTGCTAAAAGAGATAAGAGTATTTTCTTCATTTTCTGTTTTGTTTATATTGTTCTTGTTTTTTGCTTTTTTTATTCATGTTTGTTCTGCTTGGCGGAAAGAATTGCAGAAATAATTGCTGAAAGAAATTATCTTAATGCCATGACTCGGCTGAGAATCAGTTTCTTGTATTGCTTCTTCATGCCGTCTGGCAGGAAGGAGGCGTCTATCAGGTCGAGCCATTTCACGATAGAGCGACGGAATTTCTTGGCGATGTTGCTGATTACCTTTTCGCTGAGTCCTGATGCCGTCATTACCTTGATGAAATCAGCTTTCTGAATCTTTCGCTTTCTGCCATTGAGCGTCAGTGCGAGTTCTTCGGGATCCTCCGGCATCACGAGCTGGGTGCAGAGGAGGTCGTAGGCAGGGGTTAATCCATAGCCCAGTTTCCTGTTGTTGTAGAGCGAGAAGTTCTTGAGATGCATGTCGGCGTTGCCGGTAATCCACGAGAAGATGACTACCTCCCAATAGTTCACGAGGTCGAGCTGCGAGAAGGAGGAATACTTTTTGATGAGTTTGGCTACCTGCTCGTAGGATCCTTTGTATTTGTATTCGGTAAGGCGCTCGGATAGCTGGCACATATCTTCCATGGGTACTTTGGTGCCATCATCCAGTCGGTCTATTCTCCGGGTGATATAACAGAGTTCGCCATCGGCAAAGCGAATCAGACCATGGGGAACCACGGCGATTTTGGCGGCTTCGGCGAGGTGCATTGTGAGATCTTCTATTTCCGGAAGACAGCGATAGCGGTCGGTCTGGGGCTTGAGGATGTATTTTCCCCAGAGGCCTACGATGGTAAATCGGGATGGTTCGTTCTTTCCGCCTGGGTTCACATCGAGCGAGAGTTTCGCCTGCACACCGGTGAGGGTGGTCTGGGCACGCACTACCTGCCTTGCCAGGTCGCCGATTTCCTTTCTTATATAGGGTAGGACAGGGGCTTCCTTGGTACCGAAGAGTTTCTTGGCGCAAGCAGGGTGGTAATCTATCTGACCTGGCTTGAGCGGTTTATAGCAACATAGACATTTTTCCATATTTCTTTCTCCTTTCTAGTTTTTGGGGGAAGTATTTGTTCCTTCTGCAGGTGAAGTTTCTTCTGCAAGTGAAGTTCCTTCTGTAAGTGAAGTTCCTTCTGCAGGTGAATTGTTGGTTCTTTCTGCATGAGATTCTTCAACCGGGATGACGCTGACGGCTCCGATGCAATCCTTGCAGCAGGCAAGGAGGAGCGACATTCTATCCCGCTGGTTGATTTTCCAACTGCTTTCTGCGATATTCAGGAGCCATCCTTCGGGGATTAACCCATCGAAGAAGGGAAACAGCACGGTATCGTGGTAGGGCTCGTTTGATAACGGGAGTGTGAGGCTCACGGCTTCTGCACCATCCGATGCCAGATAATCAGCATCGTAGGCAAAGGTGAAACCCGTTTCGTCTTCCGTCAACAGGCCTACGTATTGGTTGTAGAGATAAATCTTTCCTTGTTTCATAAAGTTCAGTTTTTATTCTTTTCTGATAGGAACGGGGCCGATTTCCTGGCCGAAGAGGAGGAGAACCTGGTTAACTTTGTCCAGTCGCAATGTTTCCTTTCCCTGTTCCAGTTCTCTTACGAATCGGAGGCCTACGCCTGATTTCGCAGCCAAATCTATTTGGGTCAATCCGAATTGCTTGCGCATTTCCTTGACGTATGATGATAATGTATTGCTCATATTTTATTTGTTTTATACCCTTTCGGGGACAAATATACGAATAAAAAATGAAAATACCCCCGAAAAGGTATAATTTATAATATCATTTAACAAATTATACCTTTTCGGGGGTAATGTTATGCGTTTGTGACTGGAGTAACTCCTGTAACATTAGCTAGTGTGTCACGAATAAAACCATTGATTGTTGTTCCTGCTTGCATCGCCATCATTGCAATACGGCTATGAATTTCAGGAGTAATGCGGATATTCAAGTTGCCACTATAAGGTGCACGAGGTGCCTTGCCATTGGCTTTACATAAAGCCAGATAGTCATCTATTGCGCCTTCAAAATCCCTTCGTAGTTCATTGACATCTTGACCTTCGTAGGTAATCATATCCTTGCTCATTCCGAGAACTTTGCCATATAAGCAATTGTCCTCCTCACTATAATCTACGCTACCCGTATAACCTTTATATTTTAATAATCCCATATTATGTTCCTCCTATTTATTAATATATCCATTAGCTTTTAGAAATGTGAATACTTGTCTCATAACATATCCTTTGATTATATTTGAAGGATGAGGCTTATGCATGATGTAGCTATTAAAAAAGCGTAACGAACACCTTTTTGGGTAATCATTACGCTTTCATTTTTATCTAGAAAACTTTATTTCCCGAGATTATTCTTTTTCTCGTTCAGTTCTGCCTGCTTACGCATCATCTCTTCCTGCTGCTGGCGCTGCAATTCCTGGAGGGCCTGCATTCTTGCCATAAGGCCGCTTGCCTTCTTAGGGTTGTTCTTGTTCTCCTGATAGCGCTTCTCCAGAATGGCGAGGAGCTTCTCGTCGTTGGTGGTCTTGCGCAAGGTCCACATGATTGCGGCACTGAAGAACAATGAGATGAAGTAGTAGAAGTTCAAACCTGCTGAGTAGTCATTGAACATGAAGAAGAACATCAATGGCATGAGATACATCATCCACTGCATCATCTTCATCTGCTCTGCCTGCTGACCTACCATCTGGTCACGCTGCTGGCGCATCGTCATCCATGAGTACAACAGGTTGGCTACGCAGAAGAGAATACAGGTCAAACTCAAGTGGTCGCCAATCAACCAGATGTTGGTGTTCCACTCGAAGATTGGGTCGAAGGTGCTCAAGTCGCTCATCCACAAGAACTTCTCACCACGAAGCTGGATGGCATTAGGCACGAAGTTGAACATCGCAACCCAAACCGGCATCTGAATCAGCATTGGCAAGCAACCAGACAGTGGACTAACACCATACTTGGCATATTCTGCCATCATCGCCTGCTGCTTCTGCATCTGGTCCTCAGGCTTGTTGTACTGAGCGGTAGCTGCCTCGAGCTTTGGCTTCAGAACACGCATCTTGGCAGAACTCATATAGCTCTTCTTCACCATAGGGTAGGTGATGAGCTTGAGGAGCAATGTGATGAGAATCAATACGATACCCATTGGGAATACATTGCTCAACCAGTCGAACACGTAGAGTGTGAAGAAACGGTTGATCCAGCGGATGATAGGCCATCCCAGATAAACGAGCTTCTGGAACTCCAGGTCCTTGCCGAAGGTGCTCTCCTTCTCTGTATTCTTCAGAATCTGGAAGTCGTTAGGACCGAAGTAGAACTCAAACTCAGATGCCTTCTTGCCGGTTGGGTCGAAGGCAGTCTTCATTTTAGCCTGGAACTGCTTCAGGTAGCCCGAACCCTTTTCCTGAGGGATAGAGGTCATGAAGGCATCCTTGTCGAAGTTGTCCTTAGCTACCATAATAGCTGAGAAGAACTGGTTCTTGAAAGATACCCAGTCGATAGTCTCTTCAATTTTCTCGTCGATTTTCTCGCTGCCCTCGTTCAGGTGGTCGGTGCCGCCCTCTGCCTCATGATAGGTGAGGGTAGTGTAGCGGTTCTCGAACATGAAGCCACGCTCCTGCTGGCGTGCCTTGTCGCTCCAGTCGATGCTCATCTTGTTGCAGTTAGGTGAGAACAGTCCTGCCATACCTTCTGTCTGCAGACTCATGTGGAGCATGTAGTCATCGCCGAGGGTATAGGTCATGCTGAGGGTCTTGCCTGGGGCAGCCTCTGCAGTCATGGTGACAGACTTATCTGTCACGTTGGATGGAGTGAAGTAGAGATCGCTGGTGATGATGTTGGCCTCCTTCGCCTCGAGCATGAACTTGAGGCTCTGGTCGTTGCCGTCGAAGAGGGTAACGTCCTTCTGGTCGGCAGAACCGTCTTTCACCTTGAGGTTGTGACCCACGTATCCCTTGATGACTGCCTTCTCGACAGTACCACCCTTGGTATTGAGCGTCAACTCAACCTTCTCATTCTTCAAAACTACTTTCTGAGCCTGACCCTTCAAAGCCGAATAGAATAGGGCGGTAGAGTCTGCCTCAATCTGAGCCTTCGCATCAGCCTGGCGCTTAACAGCGGCAGCCTTGCTGGCCTTTTCCATCTCGGCATGTTTAGCCTTGGCGATGGAGTCCTGAACGAATGCCGCTCTCTGTTCTTCGGCTGAAGGCTGGTTGTACCAGCTAAAGCCAATCAGCACTACGGCAATCAGGAGGAAACCGATAATGTTGTTCTTATTCATTATTATTTTTTATTGTTTTATTTTCTCTGAAGCGACAGCAAAGGTCGTGCCATTCTACTGCCTGAAGCCAGCCTGCCGCTATTTCTTGTTAGCGATGGCTGTCTTTACAAAGTCAACAAACAATGGGTGTGGCTTCAATACCGTGCTCTGGTACTCTGGATGATACTGTGTTCCGATGTACCATTTCAAGCCTGGGATTTCCACTACTTCTACCAGGTCGCTCTCCGGATTGCGGCCCACGCACTTCATGCCATGCTTCTCGTATTCCTTCAGGAAATCGTTGTTGAACTCATAGCGGTGGCGATGGCGCTCCTGGATATGCTCCTTCTTATAGATGTTGAACACGCGACTGCCTTGTCTCAGTACGCACTCGTAGGCGCCGAGTCGCATGGTTCCACCCATGTTTGATATGTTTTTCTGCTCCTCCATGATGTCGATGACATTATGTGGAGTCTTCTCATCCATCTCGCGGGAGTTGGCATCCTTGTAGCCCAATACGTTGCGGGCGAATTCGATGACGATCATCTGCATACCCAGGCAGATGCCGAAGGTAGGGATGTCGTGGGTGCGGGTGTAGTGGGCAGCGATGATCTTGCCCTCGATGCCGCGCTGGCCGAATCCTGGACAGATGACGATGCCGTCCTGACCCTTCAGCTGCTCAGCCACATTCTCTTCCGTGAGATGTTCTGAGTTGATGAATGTAATCTTCACCTTGTGGTCGTTGTAGGTGCCGGCATGCGAGAGGCTCTCGCGGATGCTCTTGTAGGCATCCTGCAGGTCGTACTTTCCAACGAGACCGATGTTCACCACCTCTGTAGCCTTGTTTCTGCGGTCGAGGAATGTTTTCCATGGACCCAGTGCAGGCTTCTCGCCGATAGGCTCTCCCATCTTGCGGAGGATGGCGGTGTCGAGGCCCTGGTTCTGCATGTTGACAGGTACCTCGTAGATGCTAGGAAGGTCTTCGCTCTGGATTACGCAGTCGATGTCTACGTTACAGAAGCTTGCCACCTTCTTCAGGATTCCCTCTTCGAGATGCTTCTCGGTGCGGAGAATCAGAACATCTGGCTGAATACCTACACTCTGCAGTTCCTTCACGGAGTGCTGGGTAGGCTTTGTCTTCAACTCGCCTGCTGCCTTCAGATAAGGCACATAGGTAAGGTGAACGTTGATGGCGTTCTTGCCCAGCTCCCATTTCAGCTGTCGGATAGCCTCCATGTAAGGGGCGCTCTCTATGTCGCCGATGGTTCCGCCAATCTCGGTAATCACGAAGTCATAGTGATACTTCTTGCCGAGCAGCTTCACGTTGCGCTTGATCTCGTCGGTGATGTGAGGCACCACCTGGATGGTCTTGCCGAGATAGTCGCCACGACGTTCCTTGTCAATGACTGCCTTGTAGATACGACCTGTGGTGAGAGAATTCGCTTTTGTAGTCTGAATGCCGGTGAATCGCTCGTAGTGTCCGAGGTCCAGGTCGGTCTCCATACCATCTACCGTTACGTAGCACTCACCATGCTCGTACGGGTTCAGTGTACCCGGGTCGATGTTGATGTATGGGTCAAACTTTTGGATAGTAATGTTGTAACCTCTTGCTTGAAGAAGTTTACCGATGGATGAAGATATGATTCCTTTACCCAAAGAAGAAACCACACCACCAGTTACGAAGATGTACTTTGTTTCAGCCACGATATTTATAATTTAAATTAGAATAATTTTGGGTGCAAAGTTACTATAAAATTATGAATTAGCCAAAATATTTGTAAAGAATGGCTCTGAATTTAGAATTATTTTGTTACCTTTGTGCCCAAATTATGTTATATCAAGGTATGAAAATAAAATTTGGATTACTCGTTTTAGCTTGGGTGGCTTGTCTGGCGCCTGCCGATGCGCAGCGTTCGCACAGGAAAAATGCACCTAAGGAGACTCTTGAAGCTAAGGATAATCGGCTGTTGAAAGACTATGCTGATTCTCTCTCAGTATATGGCAGTCGGCTGGATTCGGTCAGGTTGAAAGCCGATGACAGCCGTTTCGGCCTGCTCTTTACTCCGCTCACTTTCTATCATTCTCCTGCCAATCATCTGCTGCGCATCTCGCCAAAGGGTGAAGTGGGGGATTCGCTTGAGACGGAGCTGGATGCTGCCCTGATGGATATCTATCTCAGACGTCCCGACCTGGTAAGGGCTACGGAATCCCGACTCAGAAAGGTGGGGGCACCGCTCGATGCGCCTTCCAAACCGAAGAAAAACCATCCTGACCTCGTTGAGCAGGTGGCTCCGAAGGCGATAGAGATAGAGTCGGCTCCGATGGATCTGGTCATCACCCGTCCTAACTTCTGGACCATCAACGGTGATTATTACCTTCAGTTCCTGCAGAATTATGTTTCGAGTAACTGGTACAAGGGTGGTGAGAGCAACTATTCGATGCTGGGACGCATCACCATGCAGGCAAATTACAACAACAAGCAGAAGGTGAAGTGGGACAACAAGCTGGAGCTGCGCTTGGGTTATCAGACGTCCAAGGGCGACTCCCTGCGTTCTCTCAAGACTTCCGACGACTTGATACGATATACCAGCAAGTTGGGTCTTCAGGCTACCAAGCGATGGTATTATACCTTGCAGATGGTGGCTCAGACGCAGTTTGCCCATGGATTGAAGAGTAATGACAAGATGGTTTATTCCGATTTCTTCTCTCCATTCAATCTGAACCTCTCTGTCGGTATGGATTATTCGGTTGATTGGTTCAAGCACAGGCTGAAGGGTAGTGCCCATCTGGCTCCTCTGGCGGTCAACTGGAAGTATGTGGGCCGTGAGGCGTTGGCTACAAGATATGGTTTGGACGAGGGCAAGCACAGCTTGGTGGATTACGGTTCGGAATGCACGTTTGACCTGTCCTGGCAGATAGCGCAGAACATCAAATGGAAGACCCGATTGTGGGGTTATACCACCTACAAGCGTGCGGAAATAGAGTGGGAGAATACGATTACCTTCCAGTTCAACCGTTACATCTCCACCAACATCTTCCTCTATCCGAGATTTGATGATGGTGCCAAGCGCAAGGACGATCAGAGCTACTGGCAGTTCAAGGAATTCATGTCTATCGGCTTCTCTTATTCTTTCTAGAAAAGTTTGCTCCCACACGCCCAGAAAGGGTTTGTCCTCACACGCCCTGAACCAACGGTCACCGGCCGAAGGGAAAGGGCAGAAGCTCCTAGCCCAGGGCAACGCCCTGGGTTAAAAACCGCAATCAACAATACCGCCCTGAAAGGGCAAAAGCTTTAAAGATATCAGAAAGCTTTTGCCCTTGCAGGGCGTCTTTTGTATATATATCCTTAATACCCAGGGTGTTACCCAGGGCTAGGAGCTTTCGCCCTTTACCTTTCCCTTCGGCCGGTGACCGTTGTTTCAGGGCGTGTTAGAAACAAGGCATGTTAGAAGCGGAAGCAGACTTCTGCATCTGCCATGGAGTAATTATGCTTCGCGAGTGTCTTGTCGTTGATAAGCGCATACTCGGTAAGGATAGAGATTCGCTTGCCGATGTGGAAGTTCAAACCTGCCTCATACTGGGTTCTCTGCATGTTGTTCTTGCCGTTAGGCTGATACATGTCGTAACGTGCCTTTACGTCGATTCGGCTGTTCTTTGGCAACTGAGCCAATGGAGCGATAACCAATCCATATACACCCTGTGCCTTGTCGCCAATCTTTTCATTAAGATTGCAGTCCTTGGCGTTGGCATCATTGAAATTAGTGATGCTCTTTGCGAATGCCTTTCCTGTGGAGTGGATATATTCGGAGCGAACGGTCCAGCCGTCTTTCTTATATTCGAAAGAGAAGGCGTAGCGGTTCTGGTTGAGGCTGCGAACCTCATTGGTGTGAGTAATCTCTTTTGTGGCATCTGGTCGGCTAGAGACCAAATCTGTAACAGTTTCCGTCCAAGTTCCCTTTCTTGCATAAGAACCGGTCCATCCGAAGGCACCGATGCGCATGCCGCTTACAGGCATTACCCATACACCACCAATCACATTCTTCTGCTGGTCAACGTCCTTGGTATTGGTTCCCTGTCCGTTGAATACGCCAATCTGATAGTGCAGCAGGTTTCTGCCGTTGGCATTCTTGAGGAAATCACCCTGAAGCTGCAGACCGATGTCACGACCGTTGGAAGCATGCTCTCCGGCACGGTCACTGAAACCTGCCAGCTTGCTCACGTTCTGGGAATATCCCATGAAGCCCTGGTCGATAGGGTGCATCGGATTCTCAAAGGTGAATGGGTTCTTGAACTGACCAATCTTCACCTTGAAATAGTCGTACTTCTGCCATTCAGCAAACAAATCCACCATTCTCGGGCTTGACCCCAGGTTGGAGGTGTTGCCGTTGAACTGAATCTGAGTCTTCCAGTAGAAGTCGCCAGCGATGCGACCTTCGAGAGCGATACGAGCCATACGGATGTTGAATGAGTTGGATTCAGCATCTTTCTGTCCGCTGTACTGATACTGGGTCATTCCATACCCCGACAATTTTACGTTGCTCAACCATGAAGGCAATTCGATGGTCTGCTTCTTTTGGGCGCTGGCAGAGACCGCAGTCAAAGCCATGAGCGCCAGGATGATACCTTTTTTCATCATATTTCTATTTTGTTTTCTAGGTTTACTGAACTTTCGCATGTGGGGAAGTTAAGGGAAGTTAGGAAGTAAGGAGAAGTTAGAGGGCCAAATGTTCTGAGTTTACGCCAGAAGACTATTGTCTCTTAACTTCCCGAACGACCGTAGGGAGTGATAACTTCATTAACTTCAATCAATTCCCTCACTTGCGAAACTTGAATTAGTTTATTGCTTTGCTGCGAGTTCCTCTTCTGTCAGGTCTTCAGCCTGTGCTGCCTGGAGTGCGAGTTTCTCTGCCTCCTTGGCAGCCTTGGCTTCTGCTATCGCCTTTTCACGTTCCTTGCGCTCCTTCTTCTTCTGCTTGATTTCTGCATCGCTGCGCTTCTCGAGCAATACAACGTTCTCTACGTGAGGAGTATGAGGGAACATGTCAACCGGCTGAACAGCAGCCACCTTGTAGTGGTCGTCCATCAGCTGCAGGTCGCGTGCCTGGGTAGCTGGATTGCAGCTTACGTATACGATGCGCTTTGGCGCTGCGTTCAGGATGACGTTTATTACGTCTGGGTGCATTCCGGCACGTGGTGGGTCGGTGATGATGACGTCCGGGCGACCGTGCTGGGCGATGAAATCATTGGTCAGGATGTCCTTCATGTCGCCTGCATAGAAGAGGGTGTTCTCGATGTTGTTCACCTGGGAATTCACCTTGGCATCCTCGATAGCTTCTGGCACGTACTCGATACCGATGACCTTCTTTGCCTTGTGAGCCACGAAGTTGGCGATGGTTCCGGTGCCGGTATAAAGGTCGTAAACCAGCTCATCTCCGGTAAGGTTGGCAAACTCGCGTGCCACACAGTAGAGGTGGTAAGCCTGCTCGGTATTGGTCTGGTAGAAACTCTTCGGACCTACCTTGAACTTCAGGTCCTCCATCAGTTCGAAGATATGGTCGTTACCCTTGAAGAGGCTGAGTTCCAGGTCGTTGATGGTATCGTTGCCCTTCTGGTTGTCCACGTACATGAGTGATGTAATCTGAGGGAACTTATCAGCCACCTGCTGCATCAGCTCCAATGCCTTCTGCTCATCTCCCTCCTCATCATAGTGGAACTGGAATACGAGCATCCACTCGCCGGTGTTCGAATTGCGGATCATCATGTTGCGGAGCAAACCGTGCTGCTCACGGAGATCGTAGAAGGTATAGTCGTGAGAATCAGCATATTCGAAGACGAAGTTGCGGATTTCGTTGCAGAGGTCGTCCATCAGCCAGCACTTCCTGATAGGATAAATCTTGTCGAAGGCTCCGGTGATATGGAAACCGATGGCGTTCTGGGCGTGGCGTTCCTTGAGTGATGAGACGGTATCGTCCTCTTTCTGAGGAAGTTGTGAGAGTTCCTCTGCGGTGAACCAGCGCTTGTTGCTGCATCCGAACTCAATCTTGTTGCGATACTCCTGGGTCTTCACGCTGCCCATGATAGGGCGGAACTCAGGGAGTTCAATCTTGCCGATGCGGGTAAGCTGGTCTTCCACCTGCTTCTGCTTCGCCTTGATCTGCTCCTCGTAAGGCAGGTTCTGCCATTTGCAACCGCCGCAGATGCCGAAGTGCTCGCACATAGGCTCCTGACGGATGTCGCTTTTTTTGATGAAGCGGACCACCTTCGCCTCGCAGTACTTATGTTTCTTCTTGACTACCTGCAAATCTACCACATCACCTGGCACACAGAACGGAACGAAGATGACCTGGTCGTCTACTCGTGTGATGCACTTACCCTCGGCTGCAACAGCCTCGATGGTGATGTTCTCCAAAAGAGGTAATGGTTTACGTTTTCTTGCCATAATTCTAATTTGTTTTTTATGGGTGCAAAGTTAATACATTTTTGCGAGAAATGAAAGAGTTGTCCCGAATTATTTGCGTTTAAAAGTAAAAGGCGTTTAAAGGTAAAAAAGTAAAAAGGAAAAAAAGTAAAAAGATTGTGGGGCGGTAACAAAAGTAACAGGTAATATTTTGTGGTTGTAAAGGGGTGAAAATGTGAATGTGAATGTGAATTTGAAATGTAAGTGAAGAAAATGAGTGGATAGTATATATTTATTGTAATATATATATTTATTCTTATGTTCGCGCGTACCTTAATATATAAGGAATATCTTATTCTTATATCATTACATGATTCCCTTTTTTATTCGCTTACATTTCAAATTCACATTCACATTCACATTTTTATATCAGAAGTTACCTGTTACTTTTGTAACTTTTGTTATCGTCTCACAATCCTTTTACCTTTAAAATTCTTTTTTACCTTTTTACCTTTTTACCCTTTTATTCAAGTTTCGCAAGTTCACAAGTTAATGAAGTTAAAGGAGTTATCGCTCCCTACGGTCGCTGAGGAGTTAAGACAATAGTCTTTTTGTCGTAGTTTTTAAGCAGCAAGACATACGTCTTAACTCCTTAACTTCCTTAACTCCTTTAACTTCCTGATATGCGAAAGTTCAGCCTTTTACCTTTAAACTGCGTCCCGACGTAGCGCCAACTGCGTGGCGACGTAATCTCTTCTGCGTCCCGACGTTGCCATCCCTGCATCGCCACGCATTTTCATCCCCCTCGCCACGCATTTTCATCCCCCTCGTATCGCATTTTAATCCTCCTGGCTTCACTTTTCCATCTTACATTTTTGTTACTTTTTCCGCTTCCTTGTGGTGGATTGTTAAAAAAATCCCCGTGTGTGCGACAACAGTTTAAAATGTAATCTCGGGATAGCAAAAAAGATTATAAAAGTTTGGTAGTTTCAAAATAATGTCGTATATTTGCATCATCAACAAAGAATTGACAATAGCTAGAATAATATAATATTTTTGAACCTATAAAAATATGAACGAAAAAAGAGTTTATACATTCGGTAATGGAAAGGCCGAAGGAAATGCGAAGATGCGTGAAGTGCTTGGCGGTAAGGGTGCTAACCTCGCTGAGATGAATCTTATTGGTGTACCTGTTCCTCCAGGTTTCACTATCACAACAGACACATGCAATGAATACTATGAGGTAGGTGAGGAAAAAATCAAGGAACTTCTTCAGGATGAAGTAATGGCTGCTGTGGCTCATACAGAGGCTTTGATGAACAGCAAGTTCGGTTCTGTTGAGAACCCTCTCCTCGTTTCCGTGCGTTCTGGTGCACGCGCTTCTATGCCAGGTATGATGGATACTATCCTCAACCTCGGTCTGAATGACGAAGTTGCTGAGGGATTGGTCAAGAAGACCGGTAATCCTCATTTCGTATACGATTCATATCGCCGTTTCGTACAGATGTACGGTGACGTTGTTATGGGATTGAAGCCTGTTAACAAGGAAGATATCGACCCATTCGAGGCTATCATCGAAAAGGTGAAGGAAGAGCAGGGCGTTACGCTTGACAAGGATC